>Ga0214542_1000578_pt1 | contig 67653 bp, 29 predicted proteins | sample CNSS1metaG_FD_160096 | JGI IMG/M metagenome (GOLD analysis project Ga0214542, IMG submission 160096) | Root nodule microbial communities from cowpea collected in UCLA plant growth center, Los Angeles, California, USA - CNSS1 | ecosystem: Host-associated > Plants > Roots > Nodule | place: USA...
ATATATATATATATATATATATATATATATATATATATATATATATATATATATACACACACACATTAACAAATAATAAATTAATTTAATTTTTTTTTAATTTTTTTATTTGAATGATTTATTTTGTAATATAAAAGCATGTCTTAATAAATATTAAATTAATATATTAAAATTATTTTATTTTATTTTATTTTATTTATCATTCATTTATTTCTTTTATTATAATATCGAGACATATATTAATGAAATAATACTAGTATAATTATTAACATATTATAAATTACATTTATAATTTAGTTAATTATATAAATTTTAAAATGATAAAACATTTAAAATTAATGTATTAAGTTTTATAACATTATGTTAGAAATACTTTATTTTTATTATTATTATTATTATTATTATTATTATTATTTATATACATAATCAATTATGCTAAAAAAAGTACAATGTATTATTATTCACTCTGTTCATAATTGTTTAAAGAGTCCAAAAATATTATTAACTATCTTTCTTTTTTGTTTTCCGTAGTTCATGTTTAGTTTTTTCTACTTTCACTGCTCTTTGTATCCTCATAGACTATTTTACTTGATTTTGTATAAAGATGGTGAAACAATATTCAAAATGTTCAACACATGTAGATTTTAGGATTATAAATTATTAATTATAAGCAGTAGTTGTTAATAATCTATAAGCAGTAATTGTTCCTGATATTTTTGTAATCAACTTAACTGTGATATTTGGTTACTAATTATGTAAAGAACTACCATGTCAAACGTGTTAATGTTTCAATCAAAATTAAAATTTTATGTATAGAGACAACAGACATTTGAATATTTGGGTTTTAGTGTCTTAAAATAATATCGTTGCTATGGTATATTTATCACTTAGTTTTATCTTAATAATTTTAATAAATAATTAACAAGTTAAAGTGAACTCTACTAGTTATATTGAAAAAATTATTATATATAATAATAATAATAATAATAATAATAATATAAATGAGTATAAGTTTTATACGGAAGAAAAATGAGAAACAAAAACATGTAAACATATATTGCTTTAAAATTTCAAGTTAAAAATGAATTGAATTCATATTTTATTAATGTTATTTTTAAGTTAAATTAAAAAATACAAAAATTATGACCTAGATACACGTGGATTTCAAACATAAAAAAGATATAGTCTTATTACACAAATCATAATTTGAATTTCTCAGAATTAAAAATTTGAATTCCCGTCAAAACAAATGTTCATATATAATAGTATAAAAAGAAGATTCTTCTTTTTGTGTCCACATTTTAAAATACTGATTTTACCCTTTAAAATATAATTATTTATTAAATTTTTTAAAATTGACGATTACTTTTACAAATTTTTTATAAAATCGTTTATCTCTACTTCTTTTCTTCTTTATTTATTAATGATTATTCTCTCATATTTTCTAATATATTTCACTTTATTTTTAATATAATTTTATTTTATATATTAACTTAATAATCTTACAATATATCACATATTATAATATATAATATATTAACTTAATAACCTACTGATATAAAATAAATACACACAGGTGCGATATAAAATGAATACATACAGGTACGATAGCGCCTGTATTTACTCTAGCACGTGTAATTTGAATCCTACTACAAGCAAAATTCATGGTGTAAAGACATTGATAAATTTTATCATATAGTTGCCCCAAAAAAATGAATTAATTCGTTCAAGCTATTTTTCTTGTGTTGTTATTCAGGAAGCATATTATAAACTTAAACCTATAAAATTAGATTGTATATATTTAGATTTATTTGTACACTATATTTTAATTATATTTATTGTTGTTGTTGGCCTAGACTTTTCAACTAGAACTACCATAATTTTAGACCTAATAGCCCGTCTCTACTTATAATGACCTAAATTCGGAGGGGAAAAAATCTAATTTTTTCAATTTATTGAAAAAAACTTAAACGAAAATTTTCCCAGTAAATTTTAATCAAACCATAAAACTATAAACTTGAGTCAAACCAACAAAACTAGAATATTATCTGTATTTAGATTTATTTATACAATAGTATTTAATTATATTTATTGTTGGTGTTGGCATGGACTTTAAAACTAGAACTACCATAATTTTAAACCTAATAATAGTCCTTAGTCAGTCTCTTACAATTACAAAATTTTGAAGCATTTTGAATTTATTGAAAAAATTAAACGACCGTAGATTTGAAGATTTTAAGAAAGATGGTGAATAATAAAAGACAAAAGCATAGGAAAATACGAGAAAAAGAAATATCCATCAGAGGAAGTAAAGACGCAACGAGAAACCGTACATGACGACAGGGAGCAACGGACTGTCCCGATAGTGCCTCTGTCCAATCGAAGCTCGACAACGTTTTGACGAAACCACTCTGGTTTTTGAAAACCACCTTCCCATCAGGTTTTTTCCCACTTTCACTTTTTCTTTTCTTTTCCTCGAATATAATAATAATAGCCAATGATTTTCCCTCTGTCTAATTTTTATCTTATGTTTTGATGTTCACTTTATGAAAAAAAAAAAAAAAGAAAGAAGAAGAATGAATCACAGGGAGACTCGTGGTCAAGGCTCATATGTTAAATGTTCGTCTCCCCACACACACACACCACATACCTCTCACGTACGTGAATAAAGATGTTGATAGCATATTATAAATCACAGAATTCCACACGCAGAAACAAGAACACCGAGAGAGAACCATAGAGAAAAAACTTACCGATAGAGGGAAATCGAAGGGTGCTGTGCTGCTACGTCGTTTTTCTTGCGATCTGTTATTTGATGACTGGAATTGGTGTGGGAATTGTGTTGTTGGTGTGGTGGTGGTGATCGAGAGAGAGAGAGGGTAAAAAAAGCAGCAAAGTTTTGGAAGTAAGTGTTTGTGTGGTGGTAGAGTATGGGGAGAGGAAGGGTGCAGTTGAAGAGGATCGAGAACAAGATCAATAGGCAAGTCACGTTCTCAAAGAGAAGGTCTGGTTTGCTCAAGAAAGCTCATGAGATCTCTGTGCTTTGTGATGCTGAAGTCGCCCTCATAGTTTTCTCCACCAAAGGCAAACTCTTTGAGTACTCCAGCGATCCATGGTATGTGTGTGTGTTCTTTAACCTCACGTACCTTCAACCCTTTTTCATTTCTCTTACTATAATCTTTGCTTATGGATCTCTGTGATATATATGTTATGCCTCTTCTTGATGATTCTTTTATCCCCTTTCTGGTAAATGCTATTCTTCTGGTTTATTACTTTCTAATCCCCCTTTTGGTTTACCAGTAATTAGCCCTGTGATTAGATTAGACACTCAATTCTCAAGTTTTCATTTTGGTAAAACCCATTTCTCAGATTTTCATTATGGTATGATTATCTAGAACTAGCTATATGTTTATTTTTGTGGTTTGATGATTGGTTTTCTTTGACTGGAAAAAGAGTGTCATCATCATCATCATAATCATAATCATCATGCAGTAGCATATATATATACTTTTATTTTACTGTGTAGCGTAAGTTATTTAGCATGAGTTTATTACTATTACGGAGTAGTAGTTTGTGTGGTGTAAGTGAGAATTACATCACTCTCTCCGCATGGCCATATAAAGCGTACGTGATTCGCTATTTGAAAGAAGCAGCCTGATCTGACAAACTCAGCCTCAGACACAAATACGAGAAAGGAGGAACCACAAAAGTGACCGATCACTGTGACACTAGGGTCATCAAAACGCACACACACACAAAACAAACATAAAAATATATGTATAAGCAATTCGATTTTAAAATGGTGCTTCCTCCTAAAATTCAATATCACACTCGAGTGTGCACAACTTTTTACCTTGCTACCTAGTGCAGCAGGTTATAATCCTCTAGCCCGTACCCTTGTCGAATTTGTTACATATCATACGTTTGTTATAACCTGGTTCCTCTCTGGTCCCCAAAGAAGATTTTACTGACATTTTTTTTTCCAGATGAATTAATATAGGTGTAGTGTGGATCCTAGTTAGGTAGACTTCAGTAACACAGAAGTCTATATATGTAGTCCTATTTGCTATTGAATTTTTTTTTTGTTTGCATAACATGGAGCATACACAAAATAAAATAAACTGTGCAGTTGTAGTCATTTTTGGTGTATATGATGTTTTGTAACTTACATTTTGAGTTAGAAAACAAAACTTAGCTGAAGCTCACAACTTGTGCTATATTTTGTGTTTGGATTAGAAACATTAGATTTAAGGCCTTGTACATAAATAAAATTATCAGATCTCTTAGATGAAAGGTTCCTATATAGTTTCAATGGTAGTGTTACTATGAAATCAAATTTTTATGTTGTAGTAATAGTTTTGTTGTGTTCATTTTGGATAAATATGTTGTTGCCACGCCTTTTTTTTTCTTTTTTTTATGTAGGACTGAAATCAGTGTCAGAATGTTTTTTAAAACCTTGTATGTGATGTACAAATCTTACCTATATATGGGTCCTTCAAGCGAGGGCTTGTTTAGATTTTATCTTTGATTAAGTGCAACTTGGTCGTTTACCAACATTATCTGAATCATTGTTGATATAATGGGAAAGGAAAGAAAAAAAATATATACAAATTTTGATTAGATGACTTTCTAAGTGAAAACCAAGATACATGTCATTTGATTTTTTCACCAACAGGAAACAAGTATTCCATTTCATATTGTTTATAAAATAATAGAATGAGTAATAACTTTTTAATTGTCATATCTTTATTTTAAATATTAAAACACTACTGATTAAGATAAAACTTAAGAAGATAAAATAGTCATTTTTTTTTTGTTTATTACTTTTTTCAGCAAGTAAATCTTAAATGTAAAGAAAAGAAAATTGAAACTAAATATGAAACATAATAGATTATGATCTATTTTTCTTCATTATATTTATTTCTATTTTTACGTGAAAGAATATTTCCTCCTCTCCATTTTTACCATTAAGCTAAAAAATTCAAATATAGTCTAAAGTTTGGAAGATGAAAAAGGTATTCAACATAATGAGATGATATTTAGCCATGTTCTTACTAGCTTGGTTAGTATTTTGGATCTTACGAAAATTATGGTCTTTATTATAGATTTCTTCTGACAAATGTGGATTCTTGTTCTTGTCCTGTACTTAAATGGACGCAAAAGCAAATTTGTATGCTATAAACATGATAAAGACCTTTTATATAAGGTTGGAGAATTCATTGTCCCATCTCATAATGTTATTTTGTTTTGTTTAATTAAATATATATATATATATATATATATATATATATATATATATATATATATATATATATATATATATATATATATATATAGTTAGAACACACCCAAATTTCCCAAACCACCATGGGTTAAATACAAGTATTGAAAAATGTGATTTGATGAACGATCCTGGTTGGTACAATTTTCTTAAGACAAAGTTTGAATCTTTTACATGTTAATGGAATATGAAGTTCTTATTACTTTTCTGTGTCAACAGTATGGAAAGAATTCTTGAACGGTATGAGAGGTATTCATATGCTGAGAGGCAGCTTGTTGTAAGTGATCAGCCACAAAGTGTAAGCTATCTAACCTTATAATAATAACATAACCTCATTTTATTGATTCAATTTTAATTGATGATAATCTAAGATCAGAAAATTAAGGCTTAAATCCTTTTTTATCCTTTAGTTTCCCGATGTACAATTTTGATCCCTTTAAAATCTTAATTACAGAATTGGTATATATGTTTTATAAAATTAAGTACTTCAATTACCTCACTATTTTAAGGAGGACATGTTAACATCTTTTTATGAACAATTAAAAAAGATATGTTAATGGTAGATTAAAAGTTTAATTTTTAAAAACAAGAAAACTAAATATACAGCTAAAACTCTATAAGCATTGAAAGTATAGTCAAAAGTAGATTAAAATTTTTTATAGGAATTTAGAAAACTACATGATCAAAAGTAGATTTAAGCTAAAAATTCATTGATTATAATTTGATATCTTCCCTTTCTTTCTCTAAACCCAGCGTAGGATTTTTTATTTTTTTTTATCGATTTTACTTACTAAACAACTGATTTTTTTAATTGTATATCTGTTCATCAATTTTGTTTCAAGGGGAAATTTCAACTTACGAAATTCATGTATTTCCTTGTTTTTATCAGTCAGAAATAAAGTAGATATATCTTTTGCAACTTGACCTTGCTACACAGAACATTGCAAGAATCAGATAACACTAACTTTATTATAAACAATGCTAGGAAAATTGGACTCTAGAACATGCAAAGCTCAAAGCAAGGTTGGAAGTTCTACAGAAAAATCAAAGGTACTGAGATAGTTGGAGCAAGGGCTTTTGCGTTTTGTAATCACTAAAATATAAAACAGTAGAATTGTGTAATGGTTTTGCAGGAATTTTATGGGACAAGATTTGGATGGTCTAAGTATCAAAGAGCTTCAGAATTTGGAGCATCAGCTTGATAGTGCTCTCAAACACATTAGATCACGGAAGGTAAAATCATGCAGTAGTAGCATTTTTGTGATAAAGTTTGAACTGAATATGCTATATAGTTTTTCTAACTAGTTAATTATATAATTTGCAGAACCAACTCATGTATGAATCTATTTCAGAGCTTAATAAAAAGGTGAGTTTTCTTGTTTTCATCTTTTTCTTAAGTATATGTTGCAAAATAACCATTGCTCAACGAATCAACAAAAGGTGGAAAACTATTTCTGAAGAAGTTCACTCATGGTTATTTAATAGTCCCATATAAAAGAAGCATATGTTAATATATACATATTTAGTAGTGACATAAGCAACATAAATTTGGCTTTCTGCTGTTATTCCTCGCTCAACAACAACATTGTATTTGTTGTAAAACTCCATCTTTGTGGACATGTTTACGTTGAAAAACACAAATGTTACTTTCTCTCCGGAAGCATCAAACAATAAATCATAGGCTTTCCCTTTTATCTTTCCTTAAATTTTCCTTCCCTTAATTGTATTGTATTGGTAGTAATGATCCAATACAATATTTGTTTGACACTATAGATATTGACCCACCAAAAACAATTTTCCACATTGATTGGAAGAAAGGACAAATAAAGACCAAATGTTTAGTTGTTTCTTATTCCATCCGAATACACATACCTAATATCGTGTCTATTTGCCAACACCCCTTCTTACGAGATTGTCTTTAGTATGGTCTATTTCAAGATATCCTCTAATTAAAGAATGCTGCATTTGGTGGGACATCAACACTCCAGTAGTTCTTGTAGACTTGTCCCAATTGGCTATTAAAATTCAAATCTTGTTGAAAAATAGACAAATTTTACTGTGTATGTTCCACTAGGATCATGTTTCCACACCCACCTATTGTCTTTTAGTCCTTACATTTTGTAAGTAATTGCATCTTCTTTAATAATTCCTCCGCTCAAACAAAGAGTTCTTTATGTTTTTTGGTAGAGTTGTTAATACTGAACTTAGCAAAGAGAGAGACTTGTAGCAGAAAACAATTTACGTATCTAGGAGACCTTTTTTGTAGCATTTTTTAATAAACTAAAGGGAAGAGCAAAGTATTATCATTCAACAGTTAAGCATCAATTTGCACTGTTTTATTATCCAATTAAGCAAAGTATAACCAAAAGAGATGGATCTATCTCTTTTGGTATTACCTTTTGCAATCTCCTAGCGAAAACTTTTTCCACTGAATTGAAAAAAGTTGCATAAGAATTAACATGGAACTATGTTTCAAGTCATTCATTCATTTCAAGTCTTGATATTGTAAATTTTGTACTTATTTTTGTTAGAAATTTAAGTATAAATCTAAGTCTTACATTGACTAAAAATAAGAAAGTAGAACACTATATAAGAATAAAAACTCATAAATCTATTGTCTTAAAGTTTTAGGTTAAGAATGATGTCAATGCTTTATTTGATTGAACTCAAGTCTAATTGATATTGTAAAATGTAACTTCAATTATTACAATAATTAATTGTACTGAAAAGAATTAATTTTCTAACTAACATAACCGTGATATTTTTGAATCTATTGTACACATGGATGGATTTAACTTGGTTAGGTTCAAATGTTGTAGGATAAGGCCCTACAAGAGCAAAACAACACTCTCGCAAAGAAGGTACGGAATTAACGTTGATCATTTACTTCTGGTGATGAAACTCTTGTTGAATGTATCTGAGTATTATATTATTTATATCACTACATTGATTTGAGTGAAAACCAGATAAAGGAGAAAGAGAAGGCACTAGCAGCACAACAAGCGCAGTTTGAGCGACAAGCTGATGAAATGGATCTAGCCTCCTCTGTCCTCGTACCTCAACCATTGGAGACTTCCAATATTAGGTTTGTATATCAAATTTCAAAGTTTAACTAGTAAGATTATTTCTAAAATACCATTCATTTTATTGATGCTACTTATATAAATTTTAAAGGGTAATTTAGAAAATAAGTGTACTTTTAAATAATTTGTTGAGTAGACACCATCTTCTCATGTATTGTTTCACCTTAGATCCAATTTAAATCAATAGTGATAAAATTTGAATTTTCTACATAGGTTTTAGTGTTGTTCTTATAATATATCTTTAAAATATACTAATGTATACTGATCTTGATGTTTTAAAATATATGGTTAAATATATTTTTAGTTTTTAAATTTATTTACGAAATTAAAATTTGTTAATGTCTCAAACTTTGATACATGTTAAACGGTATTTCAAGTAGCATTTGAGCTGCAACGTGGTAAATTCTGTAAATAACTCAAATACGAATCTGAAACTTCATTTAACAAAAAAAAAAAAACTTAATATTATTGGGTTAAAATGATTATATTTATTCAATCTTAAAGTTTGAAAACAAAAATGTATCAAAGTTTGAAACAAGAACGAATTTCAATTTTACATTTAACTTTTAAAACTAAAAATATATTTAACCCTAAAATATATTAAAAACTTTTTTAATATATCATCAAGAGTGTATTTTAAAAACTCCTTAAGAAGAATGCAACAAAATCAGAAAAGAACCTGAACTCGAAAGTGATGCTAATTAAATAGGGTATTTGATGCAGAGGGTCCTCACAAGTAGGAGGTGATGTAGGAGATAATGATGGAATTGTAACTCCAACTCGAGCAAATGCCATTCTTCCACCGTGGATGCTTCGTCCTACAAATGAATAGAAGAGTATTAATAACATAAGAAAATGAAATATGAATATGGCAAATACAAAGCTTACCTTATTATAAGATGTGTGTTGATATGTGAACAACACCCGATGAATTCAGTTGGAATGTCATCGGTATGTAATATGTCTATGAATACAACATTTCAAGGATGCTCAGTAAATTATTATATGGTATGGCCTGTCTAGATACAGGCCTACAATACATATATAGTGGCAATTATGAATCTGTGCTTCTCACAAAAAGTTTAAGTTTCGACCTTTCTTTTGGATCAAAATATAGGATAATTAAAATAAATTATTTCAACTAGAAGATAAATAAATTTTTTTATAGGATTATTCTTGTTTAGGAAAACGATGCATTAAATCTAACATTAAAGAAATAAAAGTTAAATTCATTATACAAAGTAAATTTACTAAAAATGTTTTATTGTTTTTTCTAAAGATAGTATTTGGTTTAGAGTATAAAATAAATAAATTCCATGATATTTAAAATGAAAATTGAGCAAAAATAATAATGAATTGCATTTTATATATATATATATATATATTATTTTTAAGTTCATTGATTTAATGAGATGTCAAAGGAGAATAAAAACGATAATCTTAAATAAAAATGATGAAAATAATATTGGATAAAAAGTTATAATGGATAATCAAGGTATAATTCTTTCTACTTAAAAAAGTAACAACGCAATGATTAGGATTTGATTTTAATTTGATTCACCAGGTGTATGCATAGGACAATTAATGTCATCTATAAGAATTTCTCACTTTGTCCCTTTGGAACAATTAATGTCACCTATAACAATATTTACAAATATTTTTTAACACTAAGTCACTTCTAACTTTCTTAAGTATGTGATGTCACTAATGACTTGGAGATCTAAGTGTAAACATTGATAATGAGTTGATGATCAACAATCAAAATTATATCTCATGATACAGTACGTCTAATTCTTATGTTAACATCTTATAGACTTCATCTTATCTTTGCATAACATCTAGTCTCTACTTAGTGTTAGTCTAGTCTTTGGACACAACTACTCCTGGCTAAACAACTTTTTTACACATAGGGTATGATATAAAAGTTCACAAGTTGTTAAATAAAAGAGGGTAATATCCTAAGATAAATATAAGATGATAAACACTCTTTTAGATTACTCAAAAACACAAATAGTATTTTAGTCACACACAAAAGACTAAGGACTATTTAAGAGTTTTATGTTCTTGTGATTGTTGTAGATGTGTTTTCCATTCTTTCTTCATTAAAGAGATTTTCTTTAAAACAAATTGAGAAAGAAAATAGTTATTGCAAATTCTTTCGAATCGTTGTGAGATAAACACTAACACAAAAATTTAGTTTTCAATGTCACTGAATTTATGTCTAACATATGGCCAACAAATGTAAAAAAAAATGCACAGTTTGCATTTTTGTAAATAAATGATAAATATTTACGTTTGACCTGTAAAGGACAGACGTAAAATATGATTTTTATGTTTGACCCTTACAAGACAAACATAAATTTATATCTGGCAACAAATAGACGTAAATTTACGTTTGCTCTATAAAGGTGAGACATAAAATCCCTCTTTTACATTTGTCCTTTATAGATCAAATGTAAATTTGTTTAAAAGAACTTTCAGCATCTTTTCTCCCTAACTTTTCTCCTTGCACGAAGCTCTCTCTCGATGCCAACAAAGCTTTTTTGCGAGTTAGGGCTTCCATTGGTGATCAAAATTCATGTTTTTAGCCATTCTCGTTTGTGGTTCATTGGAAAACATACTTCCCTCCGATTATTTTTTGCATTGAGGTTAAGTTCATATACTTCTTGCCAGTCTATGCACGTGACTATTTTGTGGGAACTCAATCATAGTTATGCATGAATGACCTCCTTGTTTGTCTTGAATGTGAGTTTAATGATTTTGGACAATGATGACATTGTTTTGGCCAATGACGACAGTGATGTCTAGTGAAGAAATGTCAAGGAGGTGGCAGAGGGAGGGTGTGAGGCTGAGTTAAGGATCTTCGTTTCAGTTCGTAAAGTTTGGAAATGACGATGATGATTGTCACTTTAAAGTTGTGAAGAAGGACAAAGCACTTGGCGAGCTCAATGGTTAGGATGAGATGGCCCAGACCTAGACTTGAAACGAGAACCATGTGTGTGGGTTTTTGCATCTCCATGAAGAGATTCTGAGTAGCATTGAAAAAAAAACTCTAAAATGTATGTTTGTTCTCTCTTCAAGAGACGTAAATTTACATTTGTTATACCTTCAACAAACGTAAATTTTTGTCGGAGATTTTAAGACGTAAATTTATGTCGAGGATTTAACAAACATAAATTTATGTCTCCTAAAATTATGTCTGACCTACAACAGACGTAAAAAACCTAAAATAACAGACATATGAAGTCTTTTTTGTGTTAGTGAAACTAAAGTTTTTCTTTTTCTACTAATGTATGACCACACTTGGAGCTTAGTGACTCATTCATGTTCACATTTCTTCTTTAAGCAACACTTTAATACACATAACACTTATTAGGCCTAGGTAAGATAACCTTTTCCTAAATAGAGAAAATGAGGGAAACATGGATGATGAGAACCTTAATTCATTATTGTTTTGTGTTTTCTTTTATTAGTATTTTGTATTTAGGGTTTAACCTTGCTTAGTGGGACTTTCTTTTAGGTCAATTGACCTTCCATTATAAATAGGGAGTTGACCTTCATTATAAAGGGAGATTTAGAATATACATGGAGAGACATTGTTTAGTGATTCTCTTGTATACGTGCGTGTGTTTTATCTTGAACATGTGGCTCAAGTGGCAACTCCTCCACTTATCTCATTGGTTCTATTGAGTGGCGTGGAGAGAAGCATAAATTCCATTTCTTTGTGGCTTTCGTTCACTTATCTCACGAGTATGGTGAGTGGTGTGATGGTGAAGCTCTCACTTATCTTAATTGATCAATTAAGTGGCATGAAGAGTATCGTGTATCCACTTATCTTGGCGAGCACCCTAAGTGGCGAGGCAACTTCCATCTTCATTTTTCATTCCACAATTCATCCTTAATCGTGTCCTTCATCTTCCACTTAGCATAGTGTTTTCAGTTCAATAAGACATTTCATCGAACAAGTTATGTGTGTGTTGTCTTTCCTTGAAGCAGCTTGTATCAGAAAAATAAGACGATGCATGGCTGAAAGTCTTTTTAGAACAGTCTTCCTGATACACTACAGGCAAAAGTTGACTACCTTATGTTTAAAAGACACAATTATGGATGAAGTCTAATAAGCACATCTAGCCTAAACATCGTCTCTAGCAAAGGCTTTCAAATCATTGTCTACCTTGTCTTTACTTCATTAACTTTGGCTTTAGCTTATGCTTTTGTTGCTACCTTGGTTTTAGGTTATGCTTGAACATGTTTAACATTCAAATGAGCTTAATACCTTCAAGTTGATAATCTCCTAGGCACAAATCTTCCCAACCTTTTTATGGAAATCAAGGAGGATGTCTTGAACAAAGGTTTTGGTGAGAGCAAAGAAACCTTTTAATGGTAGCTATGTTGGGATATGTAAAACCTTAGAAAATGGTGTTTTAGAAGTGATAGTGGTTTAAAGATAGTGAGACTCAATTATATTAATATTAAAAGGTTTTAGTATAAATAGTTTTGTTATGAACAAATTTCATTATTTTAAAACACACCATGTCTATAGAAACCACTTTTCTAGAATTATCTAACTTCTCTCTAGGAGTTCTCGTTCTTTATTCACCTAATTGCAGATCTGAGATAGTAGGAGTGATCCTAGTGGCAAACTCTTCAATTTTGACCGATTAGTTTCTCCATCCGCATAAGTTAAGTTTCAGTCATTTTTTAGTCTTCTTTTGTTTATGTTTCATATGAGGCTTTTTCTGCTTGCATATGAGGTTTTCATCTTCTATATGAGTCTCTACTAATCAATAGTGATCATAACGGTATGTCTTGATCGCTCTTGTGATGTTTCTTTTCGTAGATAGAGCATCCCGTGGAGATAAAAGTGTTTTGGTGTTCTTAGAGTTGTTTGTGTATGTGGAGTACTTTATCAGGTAAGGGAAGCTAGTCCGAGTTCTTTAAATTTGGTGTTCTTTATTGTAATCTAAATAATGTATATGCGTGGTTAAAAATCTAATATCGTGTGCTATCGTGTTTGAATTTGTGATTGGGTGTGTTGAATTGATGAGTTATATGTTGAACTGTTTGATATTTGATTTGTGTTTGGTCTTAATTTGGGGAAAAGTCTGAATATGTATTTTGAGTGTTTGGGTATCAATTATTAACTCTCTAAAACCACTTGCAATCAATAAAACTAAGGGAAAGATGCCTAATTAGTCAATTGCACAAGATCAAGTTCCCCCAAATTGTTGTTTTTGATACACCATCGGGTGACATTACAATGTTGTCAAGCACTAGGCCATTGACTTGGTGTCCTTGGACGCTTCTGTTGGGTTGTCGGGCGCTACTATTGGATCGTCGGGGGCTAGAAGTCAATGGGTTACGGGGGCTGGGCGTCGGACACCACCCTATTTATCCAGTATGCGTTCTCTTGGTAAAATGCAAATTCTCACTTCGTTAACTATCAGATCGAGTTGAAATTTTGACAACTGATCCTAGACACGTGATTCTTCATTCTGACCAATGGAATCTTTGTTTTAAAGTCTGTGGTTAGAGAAATAATTTTCATCGTTTGGATGTACTTTATATATAACTCCATTTGTCTTCTTTTGCCTGTTTTTCCTGTTTAGCTGTTTTTTAATGTTCTATGATTGTTCTAAGTATGCTTATGATGTAGACTATTATTAATGGAAAAGATAATATGATTACGTATATGTATAATGTTTATTATTATTAATTGAAATGATGATGTGGTTGTGTACATGATGATTATGATGTTTAAGGAATTTCAAGGAGAAATTTGTGATGGTGATGGTTGTGGTGATATTGTTAGTGTATGCCTTGATATGCGAGAGTATTAGTAGGAGGTATTCTGAACTCTAATAATCATTCACACTCAAGTAGTGCAGAATGAGTTATGTGGTGAGAGTAGTAAGAGATCCCAGTCTTGGGATGCATTGAGCCCTAGGCATGAATGGGATTAACCCTGTGAGTGGTTGGGTAATAACTCCTCGAGGCTAGACTTTGCAAAGTTTAGGAACCATCACAGGTACACACCTCTTGTGTACCCTATATCAAGGGCATGTATATGAAAAATATAGTCTAGAAAAGTCTAGTGATATGTATGATTTTGTGTAATAATTGTAAATATATCTATTATGATAATATAATTTAGCGTAGTATGTTGTGAATATAAATACATGTTTACCTCTTTTCAGCTAGCTTAACCTTGCACTTGTAGGTTGTTGTGTTTTGTCCTTTTGTGATGATCACATATTCGGTTGGAGTAGACGAAGTTGCAGATTTAGAGGCACCTCTTGATTTTGAGGAGTTAGTTATCTGGGCGATGAGCGGTCTTAGGTTATTTTAGGTATAGCATTGTAATAGGATATTAGTATCCACTAGTGCAGAATTCCCATTTTACCTCGCCTTATATGCCTCGGTTGGCCAGGAACCGAAGTATATAATGGCGCGGTGGCATTTTTGCAATTAGAGCCAAGTTTTAGGCCTCGGTTCTCCAAATACCCGAAGCCAAAGAGGGGTATAGGCCCCGATTCACTCAAAACCGGTGCCAAACAGTGGTATAGGCCTCGGTCTAGTAAGACCCGAAGCCAAAAATTGACTGAACGTTAGCTGTTTGGCCTCGGTCCAAGGAGACCTGATGCCAAAATGGGGTCAATGGCTTCGGTTCCTCTAACAACTGAAGCCATAGGATTTATTTAGGGTTTGAATTTTGCGAACCCTTCTTCTTCCCTGCTACTGCACCTCCATTTCGCATCTCTCTCTCTCGCTCTCTCTCTCTCGCCAAAATGCAACGGTGACGAAGGAACCAACGCAATCGAAGAAGTGAGTGAAAGCAACAATGAACGACGATCACATGGTGAAGGGACATGTGCTAGCCAAGAAAGCGGAGAACAAGCTCCACGCTTGTTGCCCCTTGTTGGGTTCCAATGTCGAAGACGCTGCTCTGTTGTTCCACAAATCCGCTATTTCCTTCAAACTCGCCAAATCATGTCCCGTTCTCTCTCTCTCCACACAATCTCTTCCAAAACTTTTTCTTTTTCCTTTTCATGTTTTTCTCACACTTTTAACTGTTTCTTTGTTCCTTTAGGGTTTCGTGTTTGGCACAGTAAAACATGAATTGGAGGTGTGTGTGCAGGTTCAAGGATTGAGCATCAAGTGCGCTCGTGTTGGCGATATGGAGATTCCAAACAACAAGCGAATTGAGTATTCGTTGCAGTACATTCATGGAGTTGGGAGGAGCAGAGCGCGACATGTCCTGTGTTGGAAAACTGGGTATATGGCACCGGTTTTGAAACAACTGAGGCATAAAACTGGGTATATGGCTTCGGGTGATAACCGAGGCCAAAAGGGGCTTTTGGCCTCGCCACAATATGCCTCGGTTCCAGACCTGAGGCAAAATATGAAAAATAACCGGGACAGAAAGCCCTTACTGTACTGGTGATTGTAACTTGAGAATGTATATTAATAATATTACTATACTCATTTACGATATATATTGATTTATCTGTTTTCTGAATATTGTTAATGAAATGTTTTATTTTAATAGTATTTAGTTATGAAAATGAGATGTTATAGGATATGTTCCTTGATAAGATTTATAATAACACAAGCATAATCTCTTAAGAAAGTTGTGTGTGTGTGTCATTGAAGTTCATTATGTGTGGTGATGGAGAACCATCCATGAAGAAAAATATATGTATTAGCCTATGACAAGATCCATGACTAAGAAGATTGAAAAAAAAAGATACAATAAAAAATATTCTACTTATTTGGAGAGTAAAATATTAAAAGTTTCTTCTTCTTACCTTTGTAAATAATTGTATAGGTTTAAAATTGTTTGTACTTTTAACTATTTATTTAATATAGTTGTAAATAAATTTGAGCTTCAAATTGGGTTAACCATGGGCCTGAATTTAGGCTACCATGACTAACCAAAGCACCTTCGTCCAAGATTAAGAAGGTGCCACATGTGATACACATGGAAGCAAAGAAGGCGCCACATACATAATAAAAGCTTTCATGGTGAGCTACATTAGAAAGTTGCCTTGCAAGCTATATTAGGAGTAGAGTATCTTGCAGGCTACATACACTTTACATTTAGATAACTTTTGAATTCGAGTTTCATTTAAAATTCGAGCTAAGTCTAGAAGTACAAAAAATATAAACCCATCTTAAAATCATCTCCAAGCAAACATGCATGTACGTTCCCCTTGAGCATTATAAAAAAAATAATAATAACAAGAACTGTACGACACAATATGTGAGAGAAAAAAAATTCAATCAAGTACACAATAACTGATTAAGCTCATGTCGTAATCGATTATCCCAAACAAAAATGTAATTCCATAAAACACAAATCTCTAAAAAACAAATAGATTATTTTATGCATGTTTAATATGTTATTTGGTAACTTAATCCATTATTTGTTATGTTAATTGATTAATTTGTAGTTTAAGATATTAAAACAAGAACTATAAGCACAAAATAAGTACTAAAATTGTTTAGCATAAAGATTGAAATTCACAAAAACAATTATTGAATTGAACAATTTTTTTAAACGTGAGCTGAAGAGAAAATTTTAATGTTCACGTGATTCTTCATTACTTTCAACATTAAGCCTCTTTAATTTCCTCTTGATGCTCTAAAGTGATAAATGACTATTTTACAATGTTTCATTACACTCTTCATTCTTCTTTATTAGTTGGTACTTGTATATCTTGTTCAGCTTAACTAGTAGAGTTGGTTCAAATGTTGAAATGGATTTTTCTAATTTTTTTGTGTTTCATCAATTTACATTTGTTCACGTTGTCCTTCCTTCATTCACATTTGTTATCCTTTTTTTAACCATTCTCATTTTGTTGGTAGAGAAAGGATGGAGATGGTGGAGCAGAGAAAGGAAGATGAAGATGAAGGTGTGAAAAGGGAGAATAAGGTGGCTGGAGGAGAGCAAAACATTTTTTGCGCATATGTATTTGTGATGTGTTGGGTTGTAATTTATGAATGGGAGGAGAGGAGAATTAATGGAGAAGATGAAAATTAGGGAGTATGAATCGTCGATTGGTTCTTCTGATAGTGAATGAAGGAATGAAGAAGATGATGGTCGGATGAAGGTGATAGGCATGCATGACAATATTTTTTATTACGTCAAAAACAAATTTAACATCGTTAGATAAAAATGATTATATCGATTGGTTCATTAAGTGACAAATCTGTAGTGGACTAAACCAGGTGAGACGAATGATTCATTTTTAAAGAACTCTAATTATATCTGTAATGTGTGAACCATAAAAGATCAAATTTTAAAAATAAAAACTAATTTCAAAATCACCTTATACTATTATTATTATTATTATAATAATATAATAATAATAATAATAGGTATATATTAAGATTTAGAATGAATAATAATAATAACATAGATAAAGTAAAATATAATAATTAATAACGTATTACAAATATTAAAAGTACATATAAATAATATTTTTTATAACTTTTGTATCGTCGTTATTATTAATATTATTATTATTTTGTTATTCCCTTGCTTAAAAATTTAGTTTACTTATATTATATAAATCCTCAAACATGTCATAGTAATGAATAAATAACTAAACCAATAGTTCTTATAAATATATTGAACATAAAAGATTATATATTTTTTTAATTGAATTTTAATGTTTAGTTTTTCTAAGAGTGATATTTTATATTTCATGTGTAAATAAAATAAATTATGTATAACATAGATAATCTGATTAGAGAAGACAAGAATAAGCAGTGAACTGAGAAGTGTTACAGATGAACCCAATAAAACTCACATGTCATGTCACCATGTGCCGGCTCTTCTCCTGAATATATTTATTTATTTGCAGGTCCTTTCAAGTTTATTAAATTTTAACCCAACCCAACCAAGGTGAATCCAAAGCAACTAACTTTCAACTTTCTCTGTTACTCTCCTTTCCCTTTGTCGGTCTCAATATTCTCCACTCCATTTTACTGTCACTCCACACAAACCAATAATAATTAATAATAATAATAATATTAGATCACTCATAGGATCAACTGGGTGCATTCCCTTCTTCTCATTCTCGCCCGGAGGCACGTGCATGTCACGTGGCGCGGAGTGACGGTGGCCATTGCTTTTGGTGCCCACGACAAGCTCGTGCCGCGATCCAATCCGAGAAATGGACGCCTCTGCTTCTCCGATTCGGTGGTGAAAAGTTGTTGTGAAAAATGCGGCGACGGGCCGCCGATTTTCGGCGCCCGGTTCGGCGGCGGTTCGCTTATTGGATCTGGTTGCTTCTCGGCGCCTTCTCTCTTGCCGGTCTTGTTTTGTTCTTCCTGCAACATCATCACCGCGAATATCACGTACATCGCCCCTTTCTGGTAAAACGACGTCGCACCCTCCCTCCCCTGTTTTCAACGAATCAATTGTGAATGGTTCTGTTTTTGTAATTATCTAAGTGTTTTATTTGCATTGACATTAGCTGCCGCGTGAAGATCTTAATTCTTTGTTTGAATATTTTTAAGGCAATTGTCAATGCGCGTCGTGTTTTATCTCGAATCTCAAAGCCGTGTCCTTTTTTTTATTCTTTACATGCACGGGTTTGATTTCTATTGAATTGAATGTGTCTATGTGTATGTGTCTACTGTTTTTTTCATTGCTTTTGTTCGTATGTTAATAATCTTCCTTGGACTCTGGTTGTAGGTTTCATGATTTTTCATATCAGTGGTGTTTGTTTCCCTTTTTAATTCTTTTGGGCGAGGAATTTTACGTCACGGTTACTGCTTGGGAAATTATTTCTTATTTCTGATCTTCTGTATAAGTGTATAAAACACAGTGAAGTAAATTTAGGTTGTTGCTTCCATAATTGAATTAATTTGGTGGTTACTTTTAGATGTGATTCATATGTGACAAATCACCTTTTTCTATTTGTTTTTCTGTTGAAGCTTAACCTGAGTTTAGATGGATCTTCCTGTGGTTTGTGATGTTATTGTATAAGGTTATGGTTGATACTGAGGTAATAGTCTAGTAGTTGGAGTGGCATTAAAGTAACTCCATTACAAGTAGTGCTATATAAGCTAAAGGAAGACTTCTTACTTGATTATCCCTCAATATGAATTATGATTTGGCTTATTTTTTGGCATATTAAGTTACGATTTTCCTATTTTACATTGTTATGAATGAGCTATTTTATTGGATGTTAGCCACCCTCTTAGACTCTTTCCCTATTGGAAAGGGAAACTGTTTTAATATTTCTTTTTGGCCTTAAATGAAAAAAATAACTGAAGAACAGATATTGACACAGTATAATAGAACTCATTTACTATTGGTAAGTATTTAGTGTGTGTCTATGGACAAATGTCTAATACACATAACAAAATGACATCCAATTTATTGATCTACGTAGAAATAATAGTTTATAGTGTCTTATCCATGCGCTTAAAGTGACCATTGAATCAATCATGCATTTAGTGTTTGATCTCACCATTCCATTGCAACTGTTCACTTGCGCACTGCCTCTTTTGCAGAAATTGTTTTAACATTGCCAATTCCTTGTAGAAGTCAGTCATCATTTCTTGTGTCATCAGTGATTGTGAATTTGTGACTAATTCCAATAGTCATTCTTCTCTTAAATAATAATCTAACACTCATTTAGTTCATTTCACCAGTTTCTAGTGATAGATCTAGCTATGTTTACGGACACTTTACCTTTAAACATTGAAGAAAACGTCTGAACATTTGCTTTTTGTGTGCAAGCTTCTTTATGATTATGGTGTTAATTAGACCAATAAATGGTATAAAAAAGAAAGCATTGTACTCCCTAGATTTTGGATGATATTATAAATAGAATTAAGTAATTTGTCGTCATGTGATGTGCAAAATGTTAAGTGTTAGACATGGTTACCTTGCTTGTGATTCTTCTTCTAATGTTTGAGAAAAACAATCCAAATATCTGTTGATATGCAGAACAGGGGATACAGGAAAACTATCCATTTTGTATAGACCATTCGGTGTGACGTAAATATAAATGTTAATCATAGAACAATTTCATATCCTTGTACAGCTATTTTTGTGCTCCATACTGCTGAAGAGATGTTATGCTTTAAGTGATATTACTATCTGTTGTTATAATTGTTTCCGTCCCTCACCCCCTCTGAGTACTTATTGAGCAAGCTACTTACGTGAATTGTAGGAGAGAAATGCTAAAGTAGAAAATTCTCCTAAGAGATTGAATTTTACTGAAGAAATTTTAAGTCCAGCATCGTTCTCACGGCAACTATCAGAGCAAATGGTTCTGGCCAAGGCTTATGTGATTATTGCCAAAGAGCACAATAATCTTCACCTTGCCTGGGAACTTAGCTCAAAAATTAGAAGTTGCCAGCTTTTGCTTTCAAAAGCTGCCATGACTGGGGAGGCTGTGACCATGGAGGAAGCTGGGCCAGTTATTAAAAGTTTGTCTTCTCTAATTTTCAAGGCACAGGATGTCCATTATGACATTGCAACCACTATAGTGACGATGAAATCATATATTCAAGCACTTGAAGAACGTGCAAATAAAGCAACAATTCAAAGCACTGTGTTTGCTCAACTATCAGCTGAAGCACTACCCAAGAGTCTTCATTGCTTAAATGTGAAACTTATGACTGATTGGCTAAAGATGACATCCTGGCAAAAATTTTCACATGAGAGTAGAATCTCTCCCCAGCTCACAGATAATAACCTATATCACTTCTGCATATTTTCAGATAATGTACTGGCAACATCTGTTGTTGTTAACTCAACAGTCATCAATGCAAATAATCCAAATCGCTTCGTCTTTCACATCGTTACCGATGGTATTATTTATGGAGCAATGAAAGAATGGTTCCATAGTAATGATTTAAAAGGGGCTACCATAGAGGTGCAGAATATTGAGGAATTTCATTGGTTGAATGAATCTTATGCTCCAATCATCAAACAGCTACACAGTCCAGAATCACGAACCTTTTATTTTGGACCTTATCAAGGTGTAAATGTTGAGCCAAAATTGCAGAATCCCAAGTTTGTGTCTTTGCTAAATCATCTTCGGTTTTATATCCCTGAGATTTATCCATTACTTGAGAAGATTGTTTTCCTTGATGATGATGTTGTTGTTCAGAAGGACCTAAGCCCACTTTTTTCACTGGATTTGCATGGAAATGTGAATGGTGCCGTTGAAACTTGTCTAGAAGCATTCCATAGGTACTACAAGTATCTCAACTTTTCAAATTCAATTATAAGCTCAAAGTTTGATCCACAGGCATGTGGATGGGCCTTTGGTCTGAATATTTTTGACCTGGGTGCATGGAGGAAAGCAAATGTCACCGCGAAGTATCATTATTGGCAAGAGCAGAATGCTGATGGGACACTCTGGAAGCTTGGTACACTTCCCCCTGCTCTTCTAAGTTTTTATGGCTTGACAGAACCACTTGACAGAAGATGGCATGTATTAGGATTGGGTTATGACCTAAATATTGACAACCGCCTGATTGAAAGTGCAGCAGTTATTCACTTCAATGGGAACATGAAACCATGGCTGAAGTTAGCTATAGGCAGGTATAAGCCATTATGGCACAGGTACATAAATGAAAGTCACCCTCATCTACAAGATTGTGCCACCAGTTAAAATGCACTACTTCTCAATTGTTAATGGATTATGCATTCTCAGATCATTTTGATCTATTGATCTGTGATTGCATTGGCCCTTATTGTAGAGTCAGAAGTAGAAAGTTTTGACTTTGCTAGAAATTTTGTTTTGTTTTTCATTTTTCCCATTTATATTTCAATCGGTGTATTGAAATAGAAAATGATTACTTTATACACTAAAGTTTAAAATGCGAATGCGATAGGTGAAGAGATGAGGAGTTCATTCTTAGCCTTTGGGCTATCTTTTCTCATTCTCAAAGTTGTAGATTTATTGGTTCTTTAGTAACTATTTGTAATAATTTTAAGCTCTTTCAAGTAGTGATGTAATGAATGGAAACAATGTTTTACCATTCTTCTTCAAGTTATTTTTTTATTAGTAAAATGTTTGTAAATTTGGTTTTGACAGTCCTGTAGGAACTTTGCAACTTTGCATACTTAGGAAGAAACTAAAATGAGTATCCAACAGTATTTGTATCGTGCACTGTATTTTTTAAAATATAGTAAATAAATTTTGTTGACAAGGAATGAAATGTTTGTAAAAAAAATAATCATTTTTTTCTTATTAGTATAATAATTACAAATAATTGAATAGGATTTAAAAAGTATATTTATTATATAAATTTAAATTTATAAAAGTATAATTAAAATTTAATAACAAGTTACATTTTACAAAGTTAAATAATAATTTATTTTTATTGTAAAAATATATTAAAGTTATTCATATTTTCATTTAATAAAATATATCATATTATTATTTCAAATAATATATATTAATAAAATTAATGATAATGAAAATTTTAGATCCAATAAAACAGAACATATTCAATTAAGTTAGATATAGTTGTAGATGTATATAAGGAGGAGAAGACAAGTATATCAGTTACTTTCTTCTTGAACTTTTATATCAACATTCCAGATTCTTGTATAACCTGAAAAAGACAAGTATAAATATGTATTTTTGAATGTGCTAAAATTTAAAAAATACATCGTCATGTTAAAGTATAAATATGAATATAATGAAAATATTAAATCATCAATTTATCATTTAATTCCTCAAAGTATTTGTTTAATTGTGTAAACTTGTTAAAGTTTTCCAATTTGTTGAACACTGAAAGCTTTATGATAAATTAAAAAAAAAATGCAGACTAGACTTTTCAATCCGCATTGAAAATGTGGTGCAGGCTAGCCCGACCTGCATTGCCACTCCTATATGCAAGCAGGGTCATATAATACAAAGTAGAACCGAATACTTTTGAAATTCGTAGGAGCATGATGTTTTACAATATCAAGATACACACTTCTAAACAATCTTATGTATGTCAAATTGGAAGAACCTATACTATATTAGGGTTGAAGGTGTCGAAAGTGAACAAAGCTAACATACATGTCGAACTAATGGTATAAACATGCATCATGTTTAGAGAGAGGTCTTGTGAAGCATTTGTTTCCATAGACTTGACTCTAGTCATAGGTGGTTAAAGGAATGAGAGACCTTTTAAGAGTGCTTTTGTGAGGTTTGGAAGTTAACATGACTCATTAATGTGTTCAATATCAGAAGAGAAGTAATCAAAGGTGCACACTTTCATAAGAACAAAGTAGATGTGGGACACTATAGTAATAACATATATAAGGGTTCCTAAGAGGTAAAAAGAAATAAGCTAAGTCTTTCTCACCCTTCAATATGAGTTGTTTAATATGAAACCAAATAAAAAGATACAAAATATGTTTAATAGATTTTATATCATACTAAACAAGCTTAGCTCTCTATGCAAGCATTACAATAATAATTCATATTGACAAAATATTACAAAGTTTGCCTAAGCTTTACATATCACACCTTTTAATTCTCAGAACTTCTAAGAGTTTGCACAACATGTTCAAATCATAATGTTAAAGGTGCATAAGTTAGAGTTGGAATAAAATGGAGTGATCAAGAAGAAAACATCTATAACACTCAAGACTAGGGATGTCAACAGGTCGGATCGGGTGTGGATAATGCATATTCGCAACTTGACCCACAACAAAAAAATTCACTCACTACTTGTCCCGTTATCCATGCGGATACCCATTTAAAAAATATCCATGAATTTTAAAAAGCTCGCGAGTAACCATAGATAACCGTAAATATTAAAAAAAAAAGATAATTTATAAATTTTTAAAATAAAATTTAATTAAAATACAAAATAAAAACATGAAATAAAATATGAATTAAAATTTAATTTTAATTAAATTTAATCTAATAAAATATAAATTAAATTTAACTTGAAAATATAAATTAATTTTAATTTTAATTTTTTGCAGATAACATATACATGCGGGTACAAATAGTATGATACTCGCATTCAATCCATTTATAAACAAGTATTAAAATACTTGTTATCGGTAGATAATACTAATTATTCGTCACAAATTTTATCTATAGATACTCACATGCATATCATTTTTGTGATCCTTACTTAAAGACTTATCATTAGATACACATCCACCAAGATGTTAAATGTGGAAGAAGCGAAAAATGAATTTTTTTTAACGTAAATGACTTTAAAGTGGACTACAAGATTTCCTTCATCTCAAAAGAATCACTAAATATGAAAAAAAAAAAATGGAGGCAAACGACCTCAATCCCGGCAAAGTTGGGAGACAAAGTAAAAGAAAACCTAAATAATAAGCTACAAATGCAAGAAAGAATGGCATTTTTAAAAAATATGGAACCTCCTAAAAATGTAATTATTACTTATGAATTTTTAAATCAATAGGTAATTATTACCTATAAGAATGTTATTTATATAAATTTTTTTTTTGTCTAAAACTCGTGTTTTACCTACATATGTTTTTTTATTATCTATAAATTTTGAAAAAAATATTATATAATGATTTTTCTTGTAATGTTTGTGTATTGACCATTTGGTTAATTGTGTTAGATTTTTTATTTTTATTTTTTTGTGTTTTTCCAGAAAACTAGTTGCTTAATAGAGAGGTAAATTACTGGTATTTGTGCTTGCATGTGATTGTATGTAGAAAATCTTTGACATGTACTATCCTTTTATGCATAATTGTCTAAAAGACATTTGGTGTGGACTTTGGCCATTTAGTATATAGTTTGTTCATGTGTTTCAAGCTTATGGTTTATGTGAACTCGTCTAAACTTGGTTTAAACCAAAAATTTTATTTAGTATATAGTATCATGTGTACTAAGTACATGTTAAATGATCAGCAACAACAATTTGGTTTAAACCAAAAATAACATCAACAACAATCAAAGTACTTTAATAAATTTTCACAAATTCAGTCTCTCTAAAAAGATATTATGTAAAAGAAATATTACATCATAAAATGTTAAATTATTTACAAAACCATCTACCATTTTTTCACCCGAACAAATTATTAAAGTTTGCATATGAGAAGTTTTCCATTTCCATTATATTAAAACTGTTAGTTGTTTGACTTCCTGAAAAAACTAATAGTATAGTTTAAGTTAGACATCGGTACTAAATTTTTTAAATAAAACTTCAATTCTAAGTAAACAACGTTACTCGAACAATTTCCATTCGAACCACACAATGAATGAGAGAACGATGATAGCATTCAAAATAGAGTACACATTATCAATGTTATCTGTTTGCCATTAAACAGAAAGATTGAAATATCGAACAAATGAATCATAGAAAAGAGTTAGGATTATGATACTATGATTCCGATTTTTTGACTTTGATTCTTTATTTCTTTATATAACTTATTGTGAATCATCGATTAATGTATTTTTTTTTATTTTTAAAAAAATCAATGATTCACACTAAATCATATCAGAAAGTAAAGAATGAGAGATAAAATATAATTTTTTATAGAATTAAAGACAAAAAAATCTAGGAATGAGACCAAATTGCAACCTCTGAATATCCATCTTCTGTTGCACATGCTCGGAACATGCCTGTGGTGTTGTAAGGCATGGCAACTTCTCCTGCAGCAGACACAGCAACCAAGCCCACAGTAGCTTTTGGTGTGCGTTCATGCACAACACAGTTAGCAGCTTCTTTCAGAGAAACCCCTTTGAATTCCATCAATGCAGCAACATCTCTTGCAACAGTGCTACGAAGTATTGCTTCACCTTTGCCTGTTGCAGACACTGCACAAAGCTCGTTCGCATATGTGCCACCACCTATGATGGGTGAGTCACCAATTCGACCAACCATTTTGTTCACTAGTCCACCCGTGGATGTAGCAGAGGCTAGCTTCCCATCACTATCAACAGCTACACACCCCACTGTTCCTAGTTGACTATCCCCATTAACCACATTTGGTGTTTCTTTTCCGGTACCATTTTGGAGTGGGTGTGTACTGTAATCGATCTATACATTGTGAAGCACAACAGATATTCATATCACAAGGTGGAAAATGAAACAAAAGGTTAATTATATTTTTAATCCGGTTAACATGAGATCGAAATTCGTTTATGTCTGAAACTTTGATGCATTTCTGTTTTTAAATTTTAAAAATTGGATATGATTTTTCTATTTTAATTGTACTAATCTTATAAAACGCGTTTGACATATCGAAGAAAATTTAATGTAATTGAGTTAAGAGAATTATATTTTTTATTTTTAACATTTGAAGACCAAAATAGGATTAAATATGTCTTTTATTCCTTGACTTTCAGTGAATTTTGAAATTAATTTATTTTAAAACTTTGAATCAATTTAGTCTTCCCAAATACGGGAATTTAGTTCTTTTAATCAAATTTTGTTAGGTTTATTTAATGTTTGATACGCATTTATTTGAGTTGTTTCTAATGTTTGACACATTTTTGCTTTAAATGTTAAGTCAAATACTATTATAAAACACACTTCAAATGCCAAATAAATTTAACTAAATTTGATTAAAATGATTAAATCCACGTATTTCGAAATATAAAGAACTAAATTGGTCCAAAATTTTGAAATGTACTAATTCCAAAATTCACTTAAAATTAAGAGATCGAAAACATATTTATAAATCAAAGTTTCAAATAGAAACTAATCTTAATTTTACATCTAAATTTAAGAATTAAAAACATATTTAGTCATAAATCCTAAGCCTACTTCTCAAGCATACAAACATACCTGGACTATGTTGGCTTTTTGTGCATGGTGTAGTCTCTCAACATTTTCTGCAGTAATAAAATGGGTTGGATCTACAGTCTCAACACCCTGAAAATAAGAATGTTGAGATGGTTGATTTATTATTTGTAAGAATCGTAAGATCCAATAACTAAAACCACACGCACTCTGGCTCTAAAAGTTTTCAATGATTGAACTCATCATAGTAATTAACATTCACACAGAACTTACTATCTATAATTTTTTTTCTTCTCTTGATAGAAACATAGTTTAAGACAATGTTAAAGTTTGAAAAAAGTTGAACCAAAGGAAAGAGTTTATAGATTGAAAGCATAAAGAAAACTGACTTGTTCTTTGGCAAATTCCTCTGCTCCATCAAAGCCCAGATATATGTGAGGAGTCTTCTCCATAACCAATCTAGCTAAAGAAATGGCATTGACAACTGTTTTGAGGCCAGAAACAGCCCCACATTTTTTGGTCCTTCCATCCATAATTGAAGCTTCCATTTCAATTGTACCTTTGTTGGTCAGCACCGATCCCTTACCCGCATTAAACTGTGGAATATTTTCTAATTCACGAACCTACAAAAGTACACAGCAACATACTTGAGAGTGAAAATCGAAGGAGTGCAATATTAGGAATCATAATCCATAAGAAACAAAAATAAAATAAGTGTAGTATTATTTTCACGCCAGAGACACTTTACACCCATTATTTTACCCTTCAATTTTCTTTACAAATATCCCTAAAAGTAGATTGTCAATTGATGCAAGTGGTGTCAAAAAATCATTTTCAATAAAATTATTGCTTTGTTAGCTAGTTCTTAAATTAGAATTAAAATAATGTTTTGGTTAAGTATGCTTTTAGTCACTGAACTTTGATGCGACACTAGAATTCGTCTATGTTTGAAACTTTGATATATTTTGATCTCTAAACTTTAAAAATTAATAAATATAGTCATTTCAACTCAATTACGTAAAATTTATTTGACGACTAAAAAAATGTTAAATTTATTTTACTTGTACAATGCGTTTTCTAATAGATATTAAAGCGAATTTTATGTTAAACGGTATAAAACGCGTTGAACACATCTAAAAATTTAATGTAATTGAATTAAAATGACAATATTCATACACTTTTAAGATTTGAAACTACAATGTATCAAAGTTTTGGACAGAAAAAAAAAATTCTAATATTACGTAAAAATCCAGATACTAAAAAATACTTAACCCAAACTCTTTCAACTTTTCTTGTCTAAAAGTCTAACTAAATAAATGTATTTAAAAAATCCTAAAATAACATGGGACATCCATTATTAAATTAATTACTAATAGTTCACTAACTGTGTTATTTTTATATCATGATAAAACATTTTCAATTTCATTTTATTATTTGAATATTTTTAAGTTTGGTTCACTTTATAGAAAACGAGCACATATCATTTTTCTGCCAATTTGACGAACAAGACATTACAAGAATGATAAGAAAGTGACATGAAAAAACAAAGAACATGTTATTTATCTGAAAAGGAAATGAAAAAAAGATAGAGTTTTGATCTTACCACAAGCTCTACTACATCCAATGGATGCATCTTGGCTTGAAGAGCCTGAACCCCGATTTGCAGGCAGTGGTGGAGGGCTTCTTCTCGAGGCTGGCGTTGCTCCGGCGGTAGCGAAAGTGGGATGTCGCCGGCGCCGCCGTGTATAGCTATAGCCCAACCCATCTCGACTCACTCTGCAAATAGTAGCTACGCAGTCACTCTTTTCCTTCAGCTCCAAAGCACCATTACTTGCAGGAAACGGATAGATTCACTTATTCATAATGATATTATAAAAAAATTGTGGTGTAATATTAAAATCACTTGCCACATGCATAATAAACACGCCACTTCTTGGTAGCCTTTTTTTTATACCTGCTACAGTATTTTTTGTTTTTCATAGTAGTTCTATTAAGCTTGAGTAAGATGATTCATTTAAAAAATTGTTTAATATTTATTTTAAAAATTACATTTTAAATATAGATATATAAAATCTGTATTAATACATACACATATATAATCAATAAAGAGTTTTACTGATATATGTCCTAAACAATTATAATTTCAATGGTTGAATTTTAAGTTTTTAAATTTGAACGTGAAATAACCTTAAATTTTGATATATTTTAATTTTAAATTTTAAAATTTAATAGATATAATTTTTTTAATTCAATAAAATTAACTCTTTTAGATTTATTAGTGTTGTTGAATGAGACAAATCTAAAACATCTTTAACAGGTAAAAAATATCTAACTGGTAAAAAAATTATATTTATTCATCTATTAATTTTAGAGACAAAAATTTAAGCAAAATAATTCACATCAAAATGTGTAATAAAAAAATATAACTAAGCCCTTGAAATTTGTACGAATTATATTTAGTTTTTGTTTGGATAAACTTTTTAGTATGAATTTTTAGAATGTCTCTTGTATCTCTTTCTAATACATTAATTTTGAGATATTAAAAAGGATTGTAATATATTTTAAAATATTAAAATCAATATATATATATATATATATATATATTATTGTATTTTGGAGATCCGGTATAAGATACAAAAATTCAATAAAAAAATCCAAATACCGAAAGACTTATTAAAATTAACATACATAGGATAATTTACAGAAAACGTTTCTCATATGACTTTGTTAATATTTTGAAGTATGATATAAACTCTTTTACTATAAGAAAGTTGATTATTTTTCTCTCTTACAACTCTATCAAAAAGTTTATTCAGTTTTTTTAAATCATTACAATGAGGTATCAGTAAGTCTTGTGTTATTTAAATTTAATATTTTAAAATAAATAAAAGGTCTGCGTAAAATAAAAATTAAAATAAAATAAAAAGAAAAAAAACTGGAGTATGACTGTAATCCATGAAAAATTGATGTTAGTGTAATTTACTTTTTTATCTTTAAAATAAAAAATATATTAGCACAAATAATCCAAAAAACTTCAGCTTTTAATTTAAATGATTTTTTAAACTAATGTGGTGCTAATCAAACGATTTACACGAGAGTATAAGAAATAAACAAATAAAGATAAAACTAAATATTGTTTCCAACAGATCTACATGTGTAGACATGTGGCCTGGTATTGGGGTTATAAACTGGTGCAGACATAACTATTAATAATAAAAAAATAACAATTGTGTTTGTTTCAGATCTAGTAAAATATGTTTTAAGATAGATATACATCTGTATTTGATTTTATTTATTGTATATTTTTTATTATATTATATATTTGATAAATCTATTATTTTATTAGCAAATTATTGGACCAAATATTTATCTCTAAACTAAAAGTTATTGGTGATAATTCAAACAATTTTTTTCTACTTAGAGTGTGAAAATCTAAGCACTATTATTGAATTTTAATTTGACTCACGTGATCTTCAGTGGAGGTAATTAATTTCACTTGCAACAAACATGAAAGGTTGAACTTAAACTTTATATTTGTCTTAAGATGAAAATTCTCTTTTAATTACAAATATTGTGGTCTTTTAATCACTTCTCCTGTGATGAAGTGTTTTAACTAGAGTGATTGATATCCCAAAAATAGTTAGTGTCTTAGTCAAGAGTAACTCTTATTCTAAAGAATACTAAAGATCTTAGCTAGAAGTGTTTGTTATTTCAAAAAATACTCAATTATTTAGCTGGACCTATGTCATAGAACAATTGAGGGTGTAACCCTCAAAAACTATAAAAGAGTGAACTTGGAATTTATATTTGTCTTAGGATATTAAGTCTCTTTTAGTTACAAACCTTACGATCTTCTAATTATTTCTATTATAATAAAGTGTTTTAGTAAGGAGTGGTTGATGTTTGAAAATATACTCATTACTCATTGTCATTGTTCCAAAGAATACTCAATTTTTGTCTGAGTAGTAGAAGTTCAAAGAATAATTGATTTGTATCCTCTTGCGTTAATATGGTTAGTAAAACTTGATCGTATTAATCGATAATTAGACTTAATCTCAATTATAGAAGAACATGTATTAAAATTTGAAGTATAAAATTTTCCTTGTCTTTAACTCTTATATTTTACTTAATTGTTTTTTTAATTATATTCTCAATTATAATACTTTTATTATTTAATTGTTTTTTTAATTATATTGGTTATTATATTTTATAATGTTTTTAGAAAGTGGTACAATATCGTCACTGTTAGTTTGATTATTTATTTCACTAAAAAATTATTCTTTTTATATGGTATGATAATTTCTTGAGAAGATATGCTTCTTTCTCCAAATAAATGCAAAGAAATGTAGGAATAAAAGTTTAACATGTTATGTTTCATTTACTATAGGTTGCTATATCTGAGTATTGATCAAATGCGTTTTTATGAACTATTTGGTAACTTGATACGAATTGTTTTTTTCAAATTCACATTTTGTTTTACTTTTACATTATTTAATGACGGAAAGAAAGAATAGATGTTTAATAAAAGAAACAAATTTAGAATAAGAAATTAAAAGTTAAAAATTTGCAAACACCAATCCAAATAAAATCGCGAAAATTGGTTTAATTTAGTTAACATTTTTTATATTTAATTCGAATAACACCACAAACATCTCTAATTATATATATATATATATATATATATATATATATATATATATATATATATATATTTTCATTCGAATAACACAACAAAGCATTGTCATATTATTTTATAGTTCAATACAATACGTTATAATGAATCCCAGTAACAGCAAATTTCAATCATACCTAAAAATTAAATTTTATAATTGTTTAATTTTTTTAGGAGCTAACATCTTTCTTAACACCACATTTGGAATAGGCAATTTATTTATTTCTTAACATTTCACATTCAATGCAATTTATTTTAGCATAGGTACATTCAACTTTCCTAACCAACCAGACAATAAGAACAAGTTCTAAAGTAAAACTAGCTTAAAGCAAATAAAGGCATGTGTCGCCTTTAATTTATAGTGCTTTGTAATATTAATTTACTAAAATTGAAGAGTAAAACTTCATTGGTGGTTTTTCCCTAACATACCTTCAAATTAGCCAAGCACGTGTTTTGAATTACTAGTTTCCCGCATCCAGAATACCCTGAAAGGACAACTTTTTCCAATCATCAAGGTGGAAATTGGAATGAAATTATCCACTAAAATCATGATATGAAGTTCAATCAAGTAACCTTTATGATCATGATGGCTGCATCCTTGTGCAAAACCTCGTTATATTCATGGCAAACAAAGCTCTACAATATGCAAAAAATTTCAGGAACACTAGATGCCAAATTAGGATGCAATTTAAAAAGAAATATCAATCAACGGTCAAATAATTTTCTTCCGACCCAAAAATAGCTAACCGGAGCAAATTGAAAAAGAAAATGTGGAACTAATCATTGATAAAAAAAACGATTCAGACCTGAACACAATTAGGGCAACCCACTTCCGCTGAGCAGCAGCAACATGTGAGAAGCTCTAGTGCGGCTTCCAGGAACTTTGAAAAATAGGGTTGGACCTATAAAAAATTCCAAAAATATCATGAGGTGAAAGTCTGTTCATTGATTGGTACTTGGGAAAATTGTTAAACCAGAAACTAGTACGACAAATATATTAAGACAAGATAATTTAATAACCAAAACCAGAACAGATAAGTATTGTTTAAAATATAAGGCATCAGATAAGTACTGATGAAAATATAACGCAAGCTAAATATCATCTAAATGGTTAGACTGGTCAAGTTATTCACCCGCACTGAAATTCCACATCCTCCGGGATGTTGATCATATATTAGAATTCTTTCGGGGTAAAATCGGGCATCATGAGGGTTTGGACACTCAGGAGCCAAGTCAGACAAGTTGCAAGTGATGTGTCTGCAAGCAAATGCATGTAATAATATTACACATAAATTAATAGGAATTACACAAGATGAAAAAGAGTAACAGTATAATGCAGTAGAAAGAGAATAAGGTTTTAATGTCTATGTATGCCAGACTAGCAAATTTTCACTTTTCATGTTAAGTTTCAATAATACAGGGTCCAGAGTGCATAAAAAGTAAACTCCAACATCTCAGTTAAGAGAAATTCATAGTCACATCATTCCTAACTTCAAAAACATGCATAAACTCAAAAAGAGAAGCATCTGAATAGAAACTGACAATCAATTATATAATGATTATCTTTTATGAGCAAACTCAAGAGGGAATTAATGAGCAACAAACAACTTGCTAAGATGAAAAGTGGCACTAAAATGATAAGTTCTCCTTTACCAATAGTTTTATATATTTCGATACAGATCTTAAAAGATTGGGAGCTTTTCTTGAGAACTTTAACAAAACTTTATATCTGCTGAAAAATATTAGTAATAACAACAAAGAACATCTTTAGATATGTCTTTATTTCTTTCAAAAATTACACTAACTTCCCATATTTGTCAGACACCTTGTTTAGCATTGTAAATATGAAAAATCCCCATAGTAGCTTTACATACTGGTTAAAGATAAAGGGAGATCACTACATGAAAAATTGATGAACTGAGTGCAATTGAGGACAAAAAACCCAGCAGAATTGGTGTGACTGACTCTATCAATGATAGTGTCAATGGTAATTCATGTGAATGTGTTAGAAGGAAAATGATAAAAATCTAAATGTACGATATCTAAAGCAAAAACAAATAAAATAGAGCTCAGCATATGCAGCCACATGCAACAAAGTTCATGATTAACGGTACATAGAACTTGGATGGAAGGAATAGGACTTCTGTATATCATGCTGATGCCAAAGCTTAAAGATTAACACAAGAAACTTACAAAGGCACTACGTGTAAAATTGCATGTGAAGCAGCATGCAGACCTCCACGGAAATCATAATTTTGCTTGACTACTGCTTCTTTTATAGACGGAGGCACAGGAACCCAAACTGCCTACTTAGAGGCATAGAACATATTGATGTCAAAACAAAAACACATGCCACATGAGAATAATTAAAGTCATTAAAAAAAAAAAAAAACACCTAAAAGTGCTCAAATTACCTGTGACTCGTATGAGTAATGAGGAAGTGCGAGGTCAACAGCATCAAAGATTTGATTGCTTCCTCTCCAAATACGATAAAATCCAAACCAAGTAGTTGTTACTTTGCATATATCAGCCCGAGCATTTGATTTTGGAAACTTGTTAGTTTCTACTTTGAGCGGATAAGCCTGCAAGACAAATGACCTTTCTACATGATCGGATAAAAGACCTAAATATCCCTGTTCCTAATTTCTGGAATTATGTAAAGTATATATTATTCTACATGATTTAGCAGTACATTCAGCTTGTAGGTTTTTACTTTGCTGAAATTAGATACATATAATTCTTACTTGATGCAGTCAGGCCTGAGCAAGAAGTTAACAATAAATCACGGTTTTCTAAAGAATTAGTGAACATGATCTAGCACAAGTCTAAAGAACAAGAATCAATAATGTGCAAATATTAACAATAGTCATACACATAAAACTCATGAAGATAATCCAAAGGATCTCAAGCAAGCAGGAGAATACATACAACATTACCCCCAATGACATGAATATCAGTGTAATCACGAGTCTTTGTATAATACTTTAGATCAGCCTCTTTGCAGAAAGCAGTTTTATTAGACAGATCTAATTTTTCAACCAAATAGGTTTTCCCCTGGCACATATACACAGCACCTTCATATACCTGAATCAAGTTATATACACTTGATGAGACATGGATAAGAAAAAGAAGCCAAATTACTCTTTTCATCTAGGAAGTAGAAGTCAACCTGAAAGAATGCCTTGCTTTCCTCTATCTCTTCAAGGACTTCATTTTTTTTCTGATCTATGACACTGTACCTTACAGTTTCTATTGCTCGGATATTGACTGCATGTGAGGGTAATTTCTGGAACATAGAAGGAACCACAAACAAACAAGAAAAAATAGTAATCTTACAATCTGCAAATATTTTATAGAGCTAAAAAATTATTAAATCAACTAGAAAAGACAGACATGAAGCCTAATTTTTTCAAAAAATAAATCACAAATACCTCAGGACCAATGTAGTTCCATATTCTAGAAGAATCCGATGATAGAATAGAACTCATGTATCCTCTAGCTTTTAGAGAAATTATAACACTTTCCAAGAAAGGACCAAAATATTGTTCATCGTAGTTCACACTTAGAGGGTGTTCATGAGCAGCACAGACCAAATGTTGCTCAAGAATCTGAACAAAGTCTGCCATAATTAGCATAAACGCTTCCATTTGTTCAAACTCAAAATAGTAAATCCAGAAAAAAAAAGGCCAAAGCTAAGAACCTTTTTGTTTTGAGAATCAACATGACAGCATTCAATTGGTCTTTCAAAAAGTTTATTGGGATGTCTCATGAAGTATTGATCAAGAGGCCCCCCAAATGCAATATAGACAGCAAGGGATGGTTTATCTCTCCTCCCACCTCTACCAGCTTGTTGCCATAAGCTAAAAGTATAATTGAATAAAGTACATAAATCCACACATATAAAGCTATTAAAAATGTTTAATAAGTCATCGATGTTAAAACAACTGGGCAAATACCTTGCAATACTACCAGGAAATCCTAGATGCAGAGTGGCATCAATTTCTCCAACATCAATGCCCAACTCAAGAGCATTAGTTGCAGCAACACCACATATTGTACCACCAAAAAATGAACTCTCTATTTTTCTTCTTTGCTGTAAAAGTGAAGCAACCAGTATTGAGTTTAGGAGAACCATATGATGTCCAAAAAATGATCAGCACATTAATTAAGAAAAACAAGAGTTAGCCTGCAAATAAATTAAAATGAGAAATGGACCAAAAAAGAATCAGATGCATGTGGAGAGGTTCATTACTTTTCTACAAAACTTCATTAGTGCCACTTCTCTCTATATATAGACATATATATAAATAAATAGAATTAAGGGCAAACATAGAATCTGATCAACAATACTAAGTTTCAAATTTAAAATATAAAATAAACGGTAACCATGAAAGAAAGATAATAATAAGCTGATAGTCTAAAAGGGTAGAAATCCTTTCAACAAGAACCAAGTCCAAATAGTCAGACCCAGTTAGACTCAATAACTCAAGCGATAGGCTCTATCAAATAACCAAAATTTCAGTTACAGTTTCTATCTAACTTTTGTCCTTTATATTATATTTTCCAACAGGTAAATATCATCATTTTAATCTTCACCAAATATACATTTTGATCTGATTTCAAATCAGAAAAAAAGGAGACCTCTGCAATGTAGCCGCCACGATATGCACATATGGAATCAACCAGATGCGGGGCCGTCTCATGAAGAATCTCACGGCTGCCATTTACAGAAATTCAAATTGCATGAGCATCTGCCTTTAAAACCCACAGAATAACCATTAACTTTAATATGAAAACAGATATCAAATAACAAAATCATAATGTAAGAAAAGTAAATTATCAAATCACAATATTGATTATACTAAACTACACAAGAACATGAAATTGATTTGACATACGTGTAGGATAAAACAAGCTCACAAAGTTTCCGTGATTTACAAAATGCAATACAGCGAAGACCATGCTGAACCATTTCTGCAAAAAGTCGTGAAGCATCCACAATTGGACTGCAAAAAAGAACAAGAGGACACACAAAAAGCATTCAAATTAAAGATACTTTAGAATTCTGCAAATCCTGATATTTATACAAATCATAAAAATATTAACTATTCAAGACTCATCATTTTATACAGAGCATAAGGTTGCTTGCATACATCAAAAGCAATGGTTGCATAGTTTTTTCCATACATATTAGGATTATCACCTTGAACGAACAAAATTAGCACTTTCATCATCCAACTCATCAGTTCCCATGGCAAACTGAGCTTTTTTAATGAACTGTAGTCATGTAGCAACATAATTTATCTCATAAATATGTCTTTAGTTAACAATATACGAACTATTAAACTTCATAAATACATTAAAATTTCAACTTACAGGTTTTGGACGCAGAGCAGGATTCCAAAGGACAAAAAGTTTCCTTGTAGATGGACTTCCATCATTCTGAAATAGCTCCAGTGTAGATAAATTTGCAAGTTCCTAGGGCGCAGACAATTCATGGCTTAATCAAAGTATGGTAGTAAAGCAATTCCAAGAAGAATACCAAATAACCATAGAATTCTAAAAAAGTCAGGTCCGTCTGAGACAACATGCTAAAGAAAAATGTAAAACCAAGTGTATAAAAATGTAACTACTTCCAAGAATTATTTACCATAGAATGCTCCCGAGGATTTGCAGAAGTTGCAGTAGAAAATACGAAAGAAGGAACAGATCCATATACTGCAAGTAGAAGCAAATTGTTGATTCACATTTCCATTTAAAATTTAAATACACAAGTTTATATGGAAATGGTTTGCAAAGCTCTAAACCATGTGAACAGAGTCGTTTTAGCCTCCTCAAAATAAGGGCAGTGTGACTTCCAAACGTTCCCTTGTAAGTATGAGTCTCATCAATTACCACAAACCTATTTGATTAAGATAGAATAAACCTCAACACACCATTAGGAAATATTCCATATAAATACCAAATCAATATGGTTGATCATATATTCCATATACCTTAGGTTTGATAAAATCCGACTAAACTGTTGATGATGGGGCAAGATTGATATGTGTAACATATCTGGATTTGTGATCAACTGCATCGGTATAACTATAAAATGAGGACATTTTACTGGAATCTGCTTGGTCAAGAGAAAAAATTAGTTAATAAATTACCAATCTAGAATTATCACGGAGCAGCATCCTCTCACTCATAGAGGTATCACCATCGTATATACCGATATTAAAGTCATTATCAAATCCTTTTGTCATGTGTAACAAAGCTCTTAGTTGATCTTGAGCTAATGCCTGCATAATGAAATATTTTAGCTATCTAAACAACAATCCCCACAAAACAGAAAAAGAGATATTATGATTATGTGGAGGCATTTAGACTTTAGAATTCAGAAATAAATGATAGACTGCAACAACCTTCGTGGGAAATATGTACAAAGCACATGAAGATGAATTCGTAGACAAAACTTCTAGAACTGGTAGATTATAGCAAAGGGATTTGCCACTAGATGTCATTGTAGCCACAACAACATTTTCACCATGAAGGGAAGCTTGTATAGACTCTGCCTATGTAAACCACACAGCAGAAAATTTTGATTCTGAGTGAGAAACTACTAGTATGGAAAATGCAGTTCCACATATTCATTTTGTACCTGGTGACTGTAAAATTTGGAAACTCCAATACACTTCAGTGCAGATCTCATTTTCTCTGATAGATCAATAGGGATCCCACTGTAAATTGCTTTCCTGGCACATATGTCTTCAATATGCACAATCTGCATCAATCAAACATTCATAATGCAGCATTCAGTACTAGTATGAACTGTTGGGTAGAAGGAATTTTTCTTTTCATGAATCCCGAGAATTAAGATTCCCTGGAATTACTAAATATTGTTTGGTAGGTGAATTGTATTTCCTAGGAATATTTACAGAAAGCTTTTTGAAATCAAAATGTAATGTGTTATTTTTATCAAAATCTTTAATTTTTTTCATCACTTTAAATGATTCAATAATAGTAACATGGTATGTTTTTCAGTAAAAAAAAATTATTTTAATTCAGGAAAGTTAGTTTCCCACCTCTCCTATAGGAATGTCTTTGTGGGAAACTTGGTTAAAATCCGTTCCCGGGAAACCTTTCTATCCGGTTTCCCAACTTCAAATTCCTGGGAAACTAAAATCTTTCCAATTGCCAAACAACATCGTACATATTTATGAGCAAAAAACGAACATTAAATTTATCTATAAATATTATTGTTGTTGAGTATTTGACACATTGCAGTTGTCAGTATGCAAATCATGGTTTGAAGATTTCATGTTATAGTTCCAAAAGCCCAAAAAACTATTGCAACAAAATAGAAAAGACCTGCCCTTCTGATCCAATTCCTTTCTTAAGATGATCAATCATCTCCACAGCCAGTAATGACTTTGTGTCCTGCCAAACCGAGAACAAGTGATGTAAAGCACCGCTATATGATCTACCCTAATAGTAGAATTTTCAGCTATATATAAAAATATTTTTCATCAATATATTTGAAGATACAATAATTGCTAGTAACCATCTCTTTAAAAAAATCAAACCAAAATTCTATTGAAAATTTCAGCTTCAGACACACACCAAATGAAAACATGCGTTTTATTTTCCTCTATTTCTACTATCGTTATCACCTTGCATCAGGTAAATTTTGGATATACGCAGAAGACTAGAAGTTAAAAATAAATATGTAACATGGATTAATGCGTACATGACACCCAATATGGTTTGAGTTAGATTTTGAGGTAGTTTTGCTTCTCTTTACACGTTTGGATTCGTCTTCTTTTTTGACAAAATCATTGTCCTTGACTGCTGCAAGCAACTCTTCCAAGGAAATCCCCATAGTCATCTCATCCCCAAATTCATACTGCAAATAAGAATGCACATTTTTCAGCTCTTCAATACTACTGACGCATTGTGCCTTATGCAGGAGTAACTTAAAAATGTTCATTTACAATTTCTGTTTGTCTGTTTTATTTTGACTTTAAAGTGCTATTCATACTAAGTCATCACACAACTAGCATATGTGACTTTTCAATAAGGCTTAGACTCCAGATTACGGGTGAATTACTTTGTACTTATATTTTTGAAAAACAAAATGCTTTTTTAATAAAAGAAAGCAAATTTATGTTTTTGTGTTTGTCTAATCTGCTTATTTTAAAAATAAAAAGCTTTATGCTTTTATAATAAGCAAGTCCTATCTACTTCTTAAGTAAGTGATTATCTTTAAGATGGAAACGTTTATTTTAAGTTTAAACAACCTGACCTGACCCTATAGAGACTCTGAAATATTGAGCTAAACAGAGTATAAGCCTAGAATATACAATCCTAGAAACCTTTATTTATCATCTTTGGTCATCATGTTACAGTTGTAAATTGAAAGGTTTATACTCACTAGAACCCCTCGTTTTTTGGTTCCACTTGAATCTAACCTACTTCTCTTCCCAAACTCATAGCATTTTAGTCACTGCCTATATATACCATTTTGACTGCATCAATTCCTTCAACTAAGAAAGTTGCATGCCTTACCTACCTAATAACTAGCACTTTATGAATTATAACCATTCTAACATAATCCTAACGCAATGCCCTGTTAAAAAAGCCAACTATTTGTGAGTGTGATTTGTGAATTTAGATTGGGAAAAAGAGTTCCACACTACTAAGTGAAATATCAGTCAAAGTATACGCAGGTGGATGTATAGGATACAATCCAAATTCTATGATACGATGCAAATTCTATGATACTTATACAATCAAAGTTTGGTTCCAGGAGTAAATTTCTATCTATTAAGCAACTTTCACTAAACATAATTGGGTCCACAGTGGATCATTTGTGAAGAATAATGTAACAGAGACATACCCGCAGCTGTTCAAAAGCCCATCCTAAAATTTTACGGAAAGAACTGTCCCTTCTCTTCAATGTACTGACAGTCTTTGAAATATACAACCACTTGCGCACTATTAAAGAAGACATGTCAAGCAAAATTGAAAAACATAAAAGCTATTCTGATAAAATAGAAGAATATCAGTAAATAACAGCAACAAAACAACAGTTCACATCTTCAGTATACCTCTTTTAGGATTTTCTTCAACTAGATCTTTATTGCCTGTTGAATGATTGAGGACAACAATGGTATCACCAAAACTTGTCTTATCTACATCATCCCTGAAACATACCAGCTGCAATGGATTCAATCCAAAATTTAGAACAGGAAAGAGCAACACACAATAACCATTTCCTTGTTGCATACAAAGCATAACAAAAACTATGCATTGAACACGGAATAGTCACTTTAAGGAACACTCCTTATTCCTACAACCTCACCATAACAAGAATAAAAAATAAACAACGAACTTCGAAATACCACCACAAAACTAAAAAGGAGAAACAAAATCAATCAAAATTTACATGAGGACAAAGAAGCGAAAGATTCTTGATGTCGCCGATGCCAAGTTTAACCCCAAACTTAGCAAGCTCACTAAGCGCCTCCTCCAGCAGACTCAAGGTCAAATCTCTAAGCTGCAAATAAATAAACGCGGAAAAAATGTTCACAAATGCAAACGCCTTCACCACTATCTTCAACCACGGTGGACACAAACATATAACACCGTCACTGACACGGTTTCTCAGGCCGCCGCCGCCACCTCCTTTCGAACGAGCTCGTTTCAGCAACTTGCAGTGTCCGAGTGGCAGTTCCGATAAACAATTCACTGACTCCAAAACCTTCGCGAAAACCTCGCAATTGTGCTCGCCAAAAGGACCACCCTCGCAACCATCTCGCAATGTGTTCAGTATGAGATGATAGGGAAGCTCCATCTGCTTCTCACGACCTAAACCCCCTTCGGTTGATGTCTCCAACGGTTTTTCTTTTCCCGACTCGGAATTACACGCATCACTCTCAGTAGCATCACGTAAAAGTGATAAATCCTCCTTTATGGAGGACCACGTAGAATCCGCGAGAACAGAAGTCGAAGTTGAAGCATTGGTAGTGTGAGGAACATCAGGCTGAAGAGAGTGGGATGTTGTAGAAGGTTCCTTTTCCTTTTTGGTGAAGGGAATGAGGACGAGAAATTCGTGGCGTTGGATGGGGTAAGAGGCAATATGAGTCTGCAATCGCAATTTCTCACCCTGAAACAAGCAATGGTGTTAGTTAGTTAGTAAAAGACGTTATGTCACTGATTGTAGAAAAGAAAAGTAAGTGCGACGGTGGGTGAAAGAGAAATGGGAGGAGGGAAATAGTGTGGTGGTGCCTTGAAGAAGAGGTGGAAGTTGGGGGAGGTGGTGGCGGGGGAGAATGAACGGCGGAGGAGAAGCTTGAGGTGGTGGAGGGTTGTGGTGGGAGTGACGGGAAGAGTGATTGATTCGCCGGTTAGGGCACGGATTTGGATTTCCTTGTGGTTGCTCTCTGACATTGTCCTTCTGTTGTAAAACCGCGGGAACTTGGGCCAGACCTCTCTCGCCTGTACTATATGCCGTTGTGTTTTCCAATGGGAAGCCAAAACTTTAGCGGATTACGGCAACCGCTATGCGAATTCATTTACTTTACCGATAACTAACCTGACGTAATTTTTAAATATACGATATTATATTAATAAGTAATAATATTATAATGTTATTAAATTAATATATAAATTAAAATTATATTTATTAAAAATAAAGTAAAATATATCAGAACAGATAAAAGAATAATCATTGATAAATAAAGGAAAAAAAAAATAGAAACATCCGATTTTATAAAAATTTTGTAAAAATAACGTCAATTTTTAAAAATTTAATAAATTACTATATTTAAATAATAAAATTAGTATTTTTAAAAGTAGACACAAAAAGAAGAATCTCCTTTATATATTGTTATTGATATACCAATGTATATAAAAGAATTGTGATATTCACAATTATTTTTCAATTATATATTTTAAATTAAATTAATTATTTTATTAATTTTATTTCTTACATAACTGTTTTTCTTAAATTTAACCTTTTTTATTTTACCATATTTTAAACTTAACGGTTGTTTTAATTATAAAATTACCTATATAATAAATAAAAATTATTTACATAAAATTATGAAAATTATTTAAATTTGATTTTATAGTTATAATAATAATAATAATTTTACTATTTTTCTATTATCATAAAAAAAGTGAAGACACGTGTAATGTGTTTTCACATATTATCATTTATTTTCACTAGTTATTATCTGTCTATTAAATAAAGAAGATTTCTCAATAACAGATAACATCTTCTAATTCAATATAAGAAGAATTTGACGAAGAGTTTTTGCAATTTAAAGAACAAAAAGACATGAAGAGTAATTGTCGTTGAGCGAAGAGTCTCCGTCTATTTTTTGAATTTTTAGTTATTTTCGCAACAAAACATTTTTGGACTTTCTTTTAAAATTTTCAATGGTTACTTAAACATTTGTGGTCTATGTATACTTAGACCAAAAACATATGTAAATAACTTATTTTAATTTAAATTTATTAAAGAGAGGATTATGTTCTTATCTTAGGATAACTGAAAATTTGGCAAATCTTCTATTTATCGATATGTTAGATTATGACGTCTCCATTTTTGTATAATTCTGCATTCTTTCTCTAAATTATCTTTAATTATTTTTACCGAAAGATTCAAAGTAAAAAACAATCATATCTTTACTATAATTATTCAAATGTTAATGGTTTGATTTATGTTAATGCTTGAATGAACTAGCTACTCATCTTATTTCATCAACTTGGATTGGATTGAAAAACTGGTCTAAGTTAAGATCCAATCAGATCATCTACTATAGTTAGATAATAAGAATATATATATATATATATATATATATATATATATACTAGCGTAAACACAGGCGCTATCGCGTCTTTGTGTACGCATTTTTTGAATTATATTAATAATTGTTGATATCGTAATGTTATTAAGTTAATGAACAAAATAAAAGTATATTTATAAAAATTAAAGTGAAATGTATGAAGAAAATATGAGAAAAATAACTGTTGATGAATAGTATGAGAAAAAAGAAGAAAGAGATAAGTAAATAGTTTTATAAAAACTTGTAAAAGTAACCGTTAATTTTTTAAAATTTAATAAATAATTAAATTGTAAGGAGTAAAGTTGAAATTATGAAATGTGGACACAAAAAAGGAAATCCCCTTTATATATATATATATATATATATATATATATATATATATATATATATATATATTTTAACGGGTTACAAAGTTTTGTTCTTAATGTAAATATTCATTCAATCAAAAGTGGAGTTCCTACAAGAGATATATGTCTCACTATTTCTCATGGGAAACTCAAATAAGAGATGAGGTAAAAACTTCCAACGATCAAGGTAAATATTATAATCCTCTTACTCATCTTCTAAACATGTTGAAACATGCATCCCTCTTATTTTCATCATAATACACATGATGCAAATAGGGTTGATTATTAAAGATAGAGATGCAAAAGGAAAAGGAAAAATAGAAGAACATTGAAAATGATTTCAAGAAAGATTCTTAATACACATACTCAAAAAGATGGAAGAAAAAATAAATAAGCATATCAATTTGGAAGTCTTTTAGATTATAGAGTATTTTAAAAGAATCAAATAATATTTGTGATTCTAAAAGACATGTATGGGGTGTTCTTCAAAGAGTTCAAGAGACATATGAAGAGTTTATACATATGCTTATGTAATTACTTGCATGTCACTTCCAAGTGATATGAAAGTTATAACTACTTCACATTGCTCTTTCCTAATTCAAGAGTCACCCATGTGACTCCTCAAATATTGATCTCCTTCATTCAGGGATTATACACGAAACGAGATTATTAAGATTATAAATTAACTAGAATTAAAACATAGGATTAGTGAAACAAAGTGTAATCATTAGTTTAATTAGACTTGTGTTGGTACTATGTGTCATCAATATTTGTGTGTTCACACTTAGGATTTATTTTCTTGTACTAACATTGCTTGTAACCAACTTCAGAATACTTCCTTCTCTTCTTTAGTCGAACCATTCAACTATAAATAACATTTGAAGCCTATTATAAATACACTTTAATTTGTGAGCAGCTTTTAAGTGTCTTAAAATTCTTCTATTTTTTTTATTACAATCTTGGGAAACTTTTTCATTTAGTAAATCATCGTTGCATTTATCATTTATAATTCCATTTCAAAAGTTTGTTATTCATATTTCTTTCCTTAATCCACACCACAGTTTTATACTACTTATTCTTATTTCAACTATATTTTCTTGAAAGCCACACCATGGGTTTGATCCATCTACCACATTTCTATGATCATCCACATCCACATCTTGAACAAATATTTTGGAGGTATCCAAATCTTTATACATACTAGCATAAGCACAAACATTATCACACTTGTGAATACGTATTTTTAAATATCTATAATATATTATATTATGAATTAATATTTTTAGTAATTTTAAGATAATATGGATTTTGAAGAAATATAAGTAACTTTTTGAGTTAGAAATAAGTAATGTGTGTTTGTATTTACGATAAGTTGAACATATCTTTTAAGTTGGTTAAATTAATAATATTTATAATTTTATAGCAATATGAAATTTAAAGAAATATATGCCAGTTTTGAGTTAAAACATAAATATCTTTTAAGAATAAAGTAGAGCACTATATAAGAATAAAGACTCATAAACCCATTGCCTTAAGGTTTTTGGATTGAGAGTGGTGTCAATATCTTTTATGTACAAAGATCTATTTTGTTCACTCCAATAGTATCAGAAATCAAATCGATGCATAAGAAATGAATGCGTTGTCATACTATATAAAATTCAGACTATATCACATCACTTCTTTTACTGGATCTTATGGAGCCTGTTGATGCAGAATAAAATCGAGTTTGATCATAGAAAAGATTCTCTTCAAGTAAAACCAGCTTACCCTTGGACTCAGGTCTCATTGGTGTTGTATCGGTTAAAACTGGCTTAGACGAGTGCAGTGTGTGAGAAAGTAGAGCACTATATAAGAATAAAGACCCATAAACCCATTGCCTTAAGGTTTTTGGTTGAGAGTGGTGTCAATATCTTATGTGGTTGGACTCAGGTCTCATTAGTACTGTGTCTCCCCAGTGAAACTCCCTCTGTAAAACCTAACAAATTTAAACATGTAAAGAAAAAAAATTGCGAGCCAAGGCCCTTTCAACCCCCTCAAGAAGAGTCGCATTAGATCATCAATGGGTTCTTTATTTTTCCAACACCTCTTATCCTTCTAAGAATTACCTCAAATTTCAGGAAATGACAAATGAACAAATTGTTTGAAATATTTGGATTTTAGATATATTGTACCCGAATGCCCAAACAAAAGATTTTGATGTTAGCATACAATAGTGAGGTATGTTATAATATTCTTCATATCTCTGTCTTCTTCAAGTGAATGTAGCTCAAGTAATAAACAATCTAAATTATTTTAATTGAAGAAGATTTATAAACGATTAGACACGTACTTAAACATGTTAAAAATATTTTTAAGAAAATAATATTTATATTCTACTCGTATTATATTAGGAAAAAGATGGAAAGTAACATTATAAATTCCCTAAAATATGATAACAAAACTATCATCAAACTAAATTATTTTAAACGGTATTAAAAGGTTGTTTCACTTACCTATTTCCTAAACTATTGATAGCTAAGTAGTAAAGGAATAGGTCTCGGGGAAATGTGATATACTTTTAGATATTAAGTGAATGAATAAAATAAAAGATAATCAAATGATGGATCGATGATGATATCACCAAAGATATGAATTAAAAGTACTAATATATATATAAAAGCGTGTACGCATAAATTAGAAGCAACTTAGAGAAACAAATCATAGATTATGGTAATACCTAATAGTATGAAACAGAGAGAAAATATAGAAACTAGTGATAACATTTTAACTAGATGTAATAAATGTTATTTAATATTATAAAGAAATGGTCTTTAATTAATTAATATTTTTAAGGTACTTGTTTATAGTGTCTTGTTGACTAATAAACGTGAAATCAATCTTCGTGTCATATATGTTTATTATTTTGTACTGTGATTAAATGGCAACATAAAGAAATACTTAATATGATTATTTGATTACTATAACTACTTGGAAAAAAAATCATGTAATATTAGTTTTTTATTGTAATGAAACTAACATTTGTTTTCATTGTAATTAATTGTATATTTAAATATTTACTAGTAATTTGAATATTTATTAATTTTAGAATAAATAATTATATTTATTTTGACCTTTTAGGAAAATAATATGACGGTCAAATTTCCTTTGAATTTTGAGAAATACTTTATTGTGTCCCAATTCAAAATAAAATACTATTTTATGTTTCTTCTGAAACAAGGAAAAAAATGACAATAATAAGTATGGTCGATGACAGACAAGAAGAGAGAGGCAAACCCATTGAATGAAAGCTGAAACCTTCACCCTTCAAACAATGTATTATGGAAGGTTAATCAATGTCTCAAACAAATTCTAAGTATCAAAATTTTCTAATTCTGATATGAATAACCATCATCATTATTCAGTGCAAAGCATCACATTCAAAAAAAAAAATCTTTCACATTATTTGACCATCATTTAATAATTCTTATAACAATAAAATAATTTTAATAAAAATTAAATTTTATATTTATAGAAAAAAGGAATGAATACTTATAAACAATAATGTTAAATTATAGTAGAAATAAATATATGATGTCAAAATTACAATGTCATACAACAAAAATCTAACAGAAAAACACAACAACTATTTATAACAATATATAAAGAGAATTTCCTTTTTTTATCTACATTTCAAAATATTAATTTTACTTTTTAAAATATAATTATTTATTAAATTTTTTAATTGACCATTACTTTTACAAGATTTTTATAAAATTGTCTTTTTTGATATATTTTACTTTATTTTTAATAAATATAATTTTATTTTATATATTAACTTAATAACATTACACTATCATTACCTACTAATATAATATCACACATATTTACAAAATACGTACAGACATCACGTATGTGTTTTTGCTAATGTGAGATAATTCTAAAACACAGTATATATGTGGGGGTAATCTTTCCTTCACAAGATGATTTAACAGAGGTAAGTTAAATCTAAATCCACTTTCTATAATATGTATACTCATGTATTGAAATTATTCACTTTGTTGTGTTCGCATGCGAATTTCATGGTCACCAAACAGCAAGAGCGTGTTTAAGAGGAATGGACAGAAGAGAATGATAGGAAACTACGAAACGCATGACTTTTGTGAAACATGTTAGAGGATGTGCAAGCAAACAACATTTGTGTTGTCAATCTGGCTGTTTGGTGTTTGTTTTAAGGATATTAAATATTCTGAACCGTCCATTTATTATTATTTTCACTTTCCATTTTTTATTTTTCCTTTTATGTTTTTCTGCCAACCGTTTCTATTGAAACTAGAGTGACATAACTCTGCGTTTCTTGTGCTAAATGGAGTTGCAAATGATCCACAAACCAAGAATGTGATACTGAGGAGCAATTTTTACCTCTGAGTTGTTTCGAACATCACATATCGGTAATTCAAATTGGATTCATATCATTCTCATCATCACTTTTTTCTCGATTCCTTCCTTTGTGCACTGTTTCTGTTCCTGGATCATTTCATTTTCAGAATGAGAAGGGACGCAATTTCATTCTTGTGTTGAGATTTAGAGGGAAAAAACAACAACACAGAAAGTGTAACTTTCAATATCTGCATTTGGGCCATGGGTAAAGTATGCTTCTTTCATCAGTGATAGATATGATTTCGGCGATTTTTTATATTTTTTACTCATTTATTTTCATGCCCCGCAAATTTAGGCTATCTATGTTTTTCTTGCTTCACGTTACAGACATGGATTCTCTAAAACATTGTATTGATCATTATTCTGTCTGAGAACTTGGTATTCTTACCTTTGTGATCTGTATTCAGATGTTGTAGTTTGCACAGATTGCATTCTTGTTTATCAGAAACTTTTCAAAATCTCCCTTTTCTTCATATATCCATTTCATCACTTTCAAACAAGATAAACAGTCAGTGTAATTTGGCAGATTTATGCAAAAACAGAAATTATTGCCCTCAAAACTGAATGTGATTGCCAATCCTTTGGCCCCTTGACTTGGACAATTACAGGTACGTGGTCATTGTCTCCTACAGTTTCTTTCTCCTTAAAATTATTCATAATTTTTTGCAGAATTTATTTAGATTTAAAACGATTTTCATATATAAATTCATCCCTGAATTTCCCACCGGTCGTTTTAAAGGAATCCAAACTAGCGTAGGGTCTAGTGTAAATAAAGTTATTTTCTTCAGTCCTCTCCTCTGTAATGGACTGCATTAATTCTTTGTATGTAAGTGGCACCAACAGAGACAAGGTATAGAGCCTAAACATTATTATTTTAGATACATATTTAATTTCTCTTCATTATTCATATTTAATGTCCTAGGACACGGATAAAAGTAGAAAATACTAGCTGGTTGCTTTACACCAAAATATATATAATATTAATCTAATTACTTTTATTCAACCTCATCAATTATGTTTGCCCCAAATTTTCTGTGATTTCAAGGATAGTGAACTGTAATTGAACTGTGAACTGTGAACTGTTGTTTTCTAATCAAATTCATTCTGCAAATCTCACTGCCAATTTTTCCAATGCAGTGACGTGGTGACAATTTTGGCAAGATGAGAAGTTCAAAAGGACGCAGCATGAAACATGCACATTTGTTTCATCGTGAGGATCAAAGAAGCCAAGAAGAAAAGAACATTGTGTGGGAGAGACTGGAGGGTGATGGTGATAATAGTTTTAGGACAAGGGAGATTCCAGTGAAGAGGTTGTTGAATGTAGGGCATTTTACTAATGCTTCAGGGGAGTTGTCAAAGTTCAGCAAGGGAAAGAACTTTTCAGCAGGAATGAATGTCATGGACTATGATGTTCCTGAACTGGTTGTTTTTATTCAAGAGGATAATGAGAAGTTTGTGAAGGACAGTTGCAGTGGTAGGGGAGTGTCACCAGAGGGCAAGTGCCTCTCAGAAGGTCATGATATAAAGTCATGTCACTTTGAGTCTGACATGATGAATAGAAGAAGAGACTCAAATCTAAGGACTATGGAAGCATTCTCAATCAATTCAAATAGACTAGAATATGCCTCTAAACCTCTTTCCCTTAAGGAAGCAATGGAATTTTATGACTCCAGAGCTTTAGTGATTGATGTTGAAGGGGATTCAGGATACAAGATTTCCACTGATCACCCCAAAAAGAAGACAACACCAGAGACCCTTAGAGAGGTAAGACAATTTAATCTCACACTATTTAGGCATAATCGTGAAGAACAATTGTATTCTATTATAACAAGCTCATTCCAAAATTTGCATTGAAATATTGTATCTTCAACGATCTATAGGCATTAGCAACGGAAGCAGAGTTTTCAAGATCTCTGAGGAATTGGCAAATAAATTCATTTTTGGGTACAGTTGGCAGAAGGGTGGAGTTTCCATGTTGTGCAGATTGTGTGCAAGTTGCTGACACAATCATGTGTAGGTCTGAGATGTGTAACTCACGAAGTCCAACAGGTTCAGGAAAAAGACAAGACAATGATCCTCAAGACACTTGTTTATGTGGTGAGGGCCCTCTATCTGGTGGTCCAACATCATATGCTGTTCCTGCAACAACATCTAGCAATGCCTCCCATCACTCTAATGACAGCATAAGCAGCACACATTCATTTGCCTTTCCCATGTAAGTTTCTTACACTTTAAATTCTGTGTCTCTTTCGGCAATCTATGGTCATAACTATTTAGGCATAATCGTGTTTGATTTGCAGATTACCTGAAGAATGGAATGGAAGCCCGGTGAGAATGTTGGAAGCTGATAAAAGCCAATTAAGAAAGGACCTATGGCAGAAGATAATGGTATTATTCTTTTGCTGCAAAAGTTGATTGCTAAAATTTTGCAGTTCTATGTTTATGCAGAAAAGTTATTATATCGGGTTTAAGTTGATCGTGATGATATCAAATTATTTTGGTATCGATTTTAATGGTTCGTTTGTTCAATGATGTGTTTGTTTATATTTATATTTGTTGTTCTACACCTCCCTCTTTTATAGTTGTATATTACAAACAACTGTGAAAATTTCTCTCCAAGATGTGATTTTACTCAGGCAGATACAGTGCTATGAAGCAGGACAAATTCCATCATGCTAATATTTGAAAGCCTATAAATGATTGCCAATTTTAATTAATCTATTAATCTTCAGAGACCAATGGGTTTATTAGAAGGGAATTTGGAGATAGTGATAATACATAAAAAAATGATTAAAAAAAATATTAGACCCCCGGTTACTATGACTTGACAATACTTTACCGGGATAAAAATATTCTAATAAGTAATATTTTGAATTTCTAAAAAAAAAAAAAAAAAGAGAAAATGGTAATATCAAATGGGAATTAAAAAAAAAATGGTGTCAAAAGTAGCATTGTTCTAATTTATATGTATCACTAATAATTCGATGTTGATTAATATTTAAACTTACAAATTAGTTAAGAAATGCCATTTATTTTTCTATCATCCTTTCCGTCTTCTAAGGAAATGTGATACTCCCAAATTGTCGTGATAACAAATTTGAGGAAGAAGTAACTTTTTCACAGTGTAAATAATTATCGTCTATCCTTTAATTATCTGTCATCGAAGAAGACAAAAAGAGTAGAAAATTTTGACTATGACCAGACCTCACTACGGTTGAACCCATTCCGTGTAGATTTGGTTAGGGTTCTCAAATCTCTGGTGTATGAACAATCTAATAAAATGATGTCCATATCTTTATTTATTTTGTTGAAAAATCATCGGTAATTCTTGTATAATCAAGACTTTTTAAAACATTTATTGCATGATGCTTCATTTGTTCTATATCAAGTTGGTTAAGTCAAAATTGAATTGTGTAAATTGAACCATTACTTTTTTAAATGAAAAAAATTATGTTTTAACTATTAAATATAACTTCTAATTTCGTTTTTAATGTGATATCTAATAATTAGTATCAAAACCAAAAATTGTAGAGTATATGATTCTTAGTATGAATTTTGTTCATCAAATATAATTTCTAATTTTGTTGTTAATGTCTTATCTAATAATCGGTGTCAAAACCAAAATCATAGAATATGATTCTTAGTGATAATGTTATTTTCTATCTTTTATTGGTGTTAAGTTTCATGAATAAAATCAACTTCTTCATAGTTTTTATTTTGTTTAATTCTCAAATTTATGTTGTTTTTGCATTGTTTTGTATTTTAGTTGTTTTATGTTTTTTTAATTCTAATCTTTATTATAAGTGTGTAAAATAAAATAATAATAAGTTGAAACTCAAGGAAGCATGATTGAACAAGAAAGATTGATTTTTAGCCAAATATCCATGTCGGAGGGGCACCGAAATTAAACCTAGAACTGCAAACATGGAGAAAGGATTTACCTATAGGTATATACCACCTTGGACCACCCCTGAAAGGCCAAAAAATTATCATTGGGTGCCAAGCTGACTCGCTAGGCGAGCTAGTGGCTCGCTGAGCGAAAATGACAACACATAACTGCAATATTTGAGTCTCTAGGCGAAAATATGACTCGCCCAACGAGTTACTTGTATGAAAGCGTCAATTTTAGGCCTCGTTGGACGAGAATGAAGCCACTGGGCGAGAATATCGATTCCAATACGCGAATATGGTTATTTAATCATGTTTCTACGAAAGTTTTAGGGGATTCCTCATTTTTCACGAATAGAAACACCTCGGATGCTTGAGAGAGGCTCTTGGAGGCTGCTAAGGGTGTTGGGAAACTCTCCTTTCTCCTTCTTGAGTCTTCTTTTTCATCCATAGAGGTTTTACCCCTTTTAGGTTGGAGAGGATGATGGGCTACGAAATTGGAGGCGGAGATGCGAATGGGAGGTGCAATTGGAGCATGGAGCAATATTCAAGAATCTTGGGAGAGGGATTGCTTCTACTTTATGGTTCCAATTTCTTCAATTTTGTAAAACCCTAGATTCTCCACCATGGAGAACAATTTCTATTTTTTGAGATTATATGTAAAACATTGAATTATTGTGTAAAATTATGTATTTAATTTATATGTTTTTCCAATTCAAGTTAGTGTTTGAATTATGCGCTTAATGCTTGTTGTGGTTTGATCACCCATGGCTTGTTTGTGTTTCTTGAGTTGTTGGAAAATGTCTTTTGAACCTAGAACTGAAATTGAATACCTAGTGGAGCTTGTATCTAGGGATAGAACATGATTCATTAGTAATCTAAAGACTCTTGAACCTAATGCATGATTTCACTTGTTGAGGATTCAAGGAATTGGAACTTGATAAGTTATTATAAGCTCAAAGTCACTTGGAATAGGATTTGAGTAATCTTGTGAGTTGATTTTGACTTGAATATGGAACTGAGATGTTTGTGAATTCATGAGAATGAAGTGAATGAAATCTAATCTTGAAAAATTGTAAATACTCTATGTTAATTTTCTTTTTGCACGCCAAGTGTTTGATAAAACTACAAAAAAAGAGTTTTTTAGTGTTTTTGTGAACTTTGTGTCTAATAGAGTTGTGAATTGCGAGAGTTATCATGCGTGCACAAGTTCTTTAGGAGAGAACGATACAATACTTATTACTTTATGTGTGACTCGTGCATTTGTCGTGTTGGTTTTTCACTAACACTTAATATGAATTTTGTTCACCAAAAAAAGTTAGTAACATTATTTTCAATAAATAGAGTTATACCAAAATTATTTAATACTTAGTAAAAAAAATTATATTCCACTCTAATATGAATACCTAACATTATTCATTATACATGTATAAGGGAAGTTATAAATATGGACAATATTACAAAATGAATCTAATTGAACCTATAATAAATAAAACTCACACGCATATTTCAATTCTTTTTAGAAAATACATCAGGTCCTGCATGCTTTTGCTCAAGTGCTCTTGAAACAACAAAGTTTAAAACATAAATGTTTTGTTTGTAAGATGAAGGGATTACAATAGGTCATGTGAGACAAAATGAGTAATATATTCATCAGAATCAGCAGGGTCTTCATGGTCTGGAATTGGGTTGGGTTGCACTTGGTTGGGGTGCACTTGGTCGGGCTGCTTAGTGCTTGGTTGGATTGTTGTAGGCTGAGCAGGTGTAGGTTATGTTAGGTTGGATACAGCTTATCGAAGGACTTGTTGGTCAGAAGGCAGAAGTGTGAGGAGTATGTTCTTTAACGACTGAAATTGACCTTTCAATTCTGCATAAGCCTGATCATTTTCTTACAATCGTTGATTAGTTGATTTTAGTTTTTCATCAGTTTCTTGCGGTCGTTGTTTGACAAAGGTAACTTCTTCAGCACTGGAAGTGGATGTAGTAGATTGGGGCTTCATGCCACTGCTTCCACCTGCAAGTTGTCCTGTCCCATATATTCTTCCTTTATTCTTACACCCGACAACCTCAACCCAACACTTTGTCCTAATCGTATCATCTGCAATAGGATCATCAATGATATCTTATGATCCACCAGCACATGAGCCTTGTTCAGATTTGACCTGTGCAAGTCTATTCTCAAATTGTTCCTATATTAAATAAAATAATGAGAAATTAGTTAAATAAGATAAAAATTAAAGTTTTCTTATAATAAATTTAAAGTGTTTGCTTACATATATCCTCCGAGATCTTTCATCAACAAATTAGTCAGTTTCATAAACAAATTAGTTAACACATGAAGGTTCACAACTCCACCTGATCCAACAATAATCTATACCATTCAGAATTAAGACTAAAATATACATTAAGGAATAAGATTGCTAAAATCGACTTTCCTATTGTCAAGCGTCAAAACATCATTGTTTCAACAATTCAAACCATTAAAACTCAACTTGTCATTAATAATCACGTATATCTTTCTAATACATTATTGTCACTAAAAAAACATTAATAAACCATTTACTTATGCACAAAATTTTAATTAAAATTAAAATTTATTTTATTAGTTTTTTTTTATTTAGTTTTACTTAAGTCCTTATGCATATTGTCACTTTTAATTAATGACGAAATTATTATAACTTTGTTATACATTTGCACTATTTTTCAAAATATAAATTTGAATCTTCCACTATTAAACATAAATTTCATTTATCCGCTATTAAACATAAATAATTACTCTTTATTTCAAAATTTATAAATTTTCTTCCCTTTACTTAAAAAACAAAGTTATATCAGTTCAGAATATGGTGTTCTGAAAATCAAATTTCGACAAGTACGTAGAGGAAAGAAAATCACTAAATATCTTCAATATTTAATTTTCTAAAAATTAAATCATAAACTTTTATAATAAAGTGTGTTATTAAATAATTATTTGAGCCTTAAAAAACAACAAATTCTAATCAAATGACGAAGAAGATAAGTTTAATTGGGTAAAAAAAATCAAGGAGTTTTTTTTTTTTCAGAAAAAAGTTCAACTACCACTATAAAATAATTTTATAATAGTATAGGTAAATGTTATGTACGGAGAAGATTGGTATAGAAAAATTGGTAGAAGAAACGGACAAGAGGAGCAGTTACGGAGTCGTACATTATTTAGCTGTGCTGTTCCCATTTTTAAAAATAAAATAAAATTAGACATTTTGAAAACCTTCCACGTGGCAGCTTCTGCACCACATATCACATATACTTTAGATTGAGATGTTATCACAAAAACTAAAAATTTTAAATGAAAACTTGTTTTACATAATTACATTACATATAAAAGTTAATATAGTATTTTTAATTTAATAAAACTATAAAATTTGAATTTTTCAATAGTAATTACTCAGTTTTTAAATCATTGATGTTAAGAGTTGATGTATATAAATCAACAAAAAATAATTAGTGTTATCTTCAATAAAATAGTTCAATTAATTTATATGATGTTGTTAATAAAAGAAAATATATTTTTGATGAAGGAAGGTGATAAGAAATGTGTTATCAAGTGAGGCCATAGAAATTTGATCAATTCTTGAATTTTTAGAGCTTGAACAAGGTGATAAAAAAGCTTTAAAACAAATTTTAGTGGACTATATATTATTATTATTTTGTTAATAAATGAAGCATTAAACGAAATATTAATGCCCGTTTATTTTATTTTTTAAAAATAAATAAATATTTTTATATACTATTTATGAAATTAATAGAAAATGCAAACTCATTTGTCCAGAAAAAGTATATGCTATCTAACATAGACTTAAATTGCACAAAATTAAATTCTTATCTTATGGAAACAACCGTGTAAAACACACCGTTAACCGAAGAATATATTAACAAAATAATATTTTAATTAATTTAAAAGTACCTTGAATAATATGTAACTTTTTTTATTAATAAAATAATATTTTAATATAGATCATTAAATATGAGTTCCTTCATATTAAAAACAAACTTGTTAAATAGGTGTTATTTTGTTTATGTTGAAAAATTACTTAAGTAAAAATAACTCGTCAAAACAATTATATGCTAGGAATGTAATGTTATTGTATTGAATTATATGTTTCTAATGTAGATGATATTACGTATAAATGTCATAACAATATTTTTCATAATTAATTTTTTTAATTATTGTAAAATGTTTTCTTCAAATTATCTATTCTTTAATATTTCATAGTATATATTAACTTTACAGTAATAACAATTTATTATTACGATAAATTGATTGATCATCAAAATCGAATTAAAATACTTATAAGTATTGATTAATACTGAATAATAGATATTTTAATAATGTATATTTATTGAAGTCCATGGTCAATTACATCCTTTGTGATCTTTTAATGAATATTAGTATTTTAACATTATTATTTTTTTAATTTGACATTATTTCTGATAATTATTTACTTTTTTTAATATAAAAATTAATTTTTATTAAGATTTAAAAAATGTCAAATAATCTTTTATTTCTTTTTTAATATCTCAAAAATAGAAACGTGAATACGTTTGAACACCTACAAAAATCCCTATTAAATCCTACATTTTAGGCATACAAAGAATCTTCTTATTTTTATTATTTCTGATATTATTTTTTATATGCATAATTTTTCTAATTATTTATAATCAGGATAAAACAACAACAAAAATAAAATAAAAACATTTTAATATTGTGTGTTGAGGAGCGTGGCCGACAACTCGACAACGGATTTCATGAGGTTCACCTCTCTCCACCTGCTTTCATTCCCTCTTCAACTCACCAACTGCACATTTTGTTTCCATGCTAAAACAAATGTATAAAAGAAAAACTTAAATATTAAAATAAATAATTTTACTGTTCAGATAAACATAAATATTTAAATAAAAAATTATTATTGATTTTTTTTTTCTTAAATACAATCTCCAACGTATTTAAATTTATTAAAATATTTTGTAGTTTATAACTTCTCAAATCTAAATTGATCATAGTGTATTAAATTTAGTAGAATGTATGACCAATTAAAACTTCAGAAATCTAGAAAGTAAAATAAATTTTAATCGAGTTGGTTTTAAATAAATATAACCGGTTTACTTGTACATACAAGTTGAATATATACTACATAATAAAAGGATTCATTCTCAATATAATACATTTTTTTTAAATCATCTTATGCAATTTTCTTTTTCGTTTATAAAACAATATACACCATTTGACCTACATGGTAAGATTTATTTATATCAAAAAATTAATTAAATTCAAAATATTTTTTTTATCAAGTGATTCAAATATTCTTAAATATTGTCTGATGATTAAGATAATTGATCTATTGTATATTATAAATATATGTTAACAAATGAATGTAGAGGAACATCTTATCTTAGTTTAAGTAGCATAAGTAATATATGAATAAATAAAATATTTAAGAAGTGAAAAAGTATTTTTAAAAAATTCTATAAACAATTTAATTGATTATTTTAAGATAAATAATGATTTTTTCGATTAAAATAAAATATTTTAAATAGATTTGCATGACATTGATAATCAATTATATTTCTGAATAATTTATTACTCTTATATTTATATTTTTGGTTGTTTTCAGAAATAACTTCAAATAAAACGGTTAGTTAACTTTTTATATGATTAATTAAGTTATAATTGAAATATTTTTTAGAAAAGTACATTTGGGATTATTTTAGAATATTAATATTTTTTCAAAATATATCATTTACAAACATATATGAACCTCTCCAAGAATATCTAATGTTTGAAAATATTTTTCTTGTCGATAGATCAAAATCAAGATTGTTTCCTTTAATCTGTGTGATTCATTAGAATCAACTTAGGTGATAACTTTCATAATGTGGTACATTTTATTGATTGGTTGCAAAATGTACATGCAATTGTTTGTAATTCTTTGAAAGAATGCTTAAAAGATTTTAAGTGCATTATCTTAAGTGTGATTCATGTTTCACATGTGCAATATGATTATAATTTAGGTATTTTAAGATAGTAGAAAGAATCACTCTAAAGTTTAGTTAATCGATATTTGATGTTGAATCATTCTAAAAATCTGGCATGTAATATTTTGATGTTACTTCTCCTACACTCTAATGTCCCTTGTTTCTGTACTCTCGTGAGAATCTTAATTCTTGAATCAAGTGACTTTAAAGTTTGTTTTAACAATCTTTCAAAAAGAAAAACATCTTAGAATTGTTAGTCAAAATCAAACTTTAGGTGCAGTTGAATCTATTAATGGATCATCTTTATATTTTTTAGAGAAAAATATCCTTAAAAAAAGTCGGCATGAAAATCATTATTCTTACAAAAAGTCGGCATGAAAATCTTAATTAATTTAGTTGACAAAAGAGTATCAAATATTATTGTTAAATACATTTTTTAGACCTCTTTAAATAATTGAAAATAGGCATGTTACAAAAGATTTATCCGCTAGGAGAATAGAAAAAAAATATATACAAACTCAATATGATGTTATAACAAATAACATATACTTGGCCTGACTTTTAATAAAACTTCTAAAGAGTGTTAATATGTAAGAATGTCAGAGAGATGCAACATGTTTTAAAGATAATTTATAAGGACACAAAAAATGTTAAGAGAGTTATGAAGAACATTTCCATACAATATTTAAAATTTTTCAAAGAAAAAACATAAAAAATATTCACTCATATAGTGATTCATCTTGGTGGTAATAAAAACAAGGTTGACATAAAAAGATATAAACATCAAGATTTTGAAGTCCTTGATCAATAATTGACAACTTAAGATATCAAAGGACATTACCTCCATGAACATGGCATCTTTGTTTGAAAAGTTGAGGAAACACAAAATTAAGTTGAAGAGACTAAAGAAAGAAAAATACAAAAATATTGAAAAGAAAAGAAAAAACTTGTCACTTAAGACTACAATGTATAAGAGAGATCTAGAAGAAAATTGAATCTTATATTATGATCAATAAGATTAAAAAAAAAAAAACCTTTTTCAATACCAACGTTCATCTTTAATGAGAATAATGAAGAAATAAACTTGTATCTAATTTAACATTATAAACTAATTTTTGAGTTTCAAAGTTGATTAATAGTAAATGTTGATCGAATAATTTAAAATCTCTTTAAATTTTTAAATTTTTTCAATCTGAATCTCCGTTATACTTAAATATAGTTTATTTATTTATTCTTTAAATGATTTTGTAATATTATTTTATACCAATTAAATTAATATGTGAACATTCCCAATTTTTGACAATTTTTGACAATATGAACATAAATATTTTCGTGAAGATTTTTGTTATAGGAGAGAGAGTTTAGTATTTTGGTATCGTGTGTGGTGGCCTACCCACCTGTGGCGAAGGTCGTTTGGGTCAATTGCCCTGAAAAATATTAGAAAAATGGAAGATAGCGATACGAGACGAGCAGTGCAGTGCTCTGCAGGGATATTTGTCAGTCCAAACACTCTTTCTTTCTCTTCTTCTCTTTCACACTATTCCCCATACCTTCTTCACAAACTGACACACCTTCTCCCAAAACATAGTACACTCTCACACAAACAAAACAATCTCTCTTTTCTTTCTTTCCTTCTCCACCACACCGCAAACAACTATTTCCAAATTTTCACCTTCCATTTCTGGCCGGAAATGCAGGATATACATTCCATCTGCGGCGGCGACCGCAGGCTCAGACAGCACCACCAGCACCACCACCAGCCGCTCAAGTGCCCTCGCTGTGACTCCCTCAACACCAAGTTCTGTTACTACAACAACTACAACCTCTCCCAGCCACGCCATTTCTGCAAGAACTGCCGCCGCTACTGGACCAAAGGCGGCGTCCTTCGCAATGTCCCCGTCGGCGGTGGCTGCCGCAAGTCCAAACGCTCCAACAAACCCAAAACCACTACCGCCACCACCACCACCAACAACAACAACAATCCTTCCTCTTCCTCGCAGATCGCTCCGGCAACCGCGTCCACCACGCCGTCGGCTGCAGAGCCGGAGCGCAACTCGAACTCCCACTCTAGCAGCGAAAGCTCCACGCTCACCGTCACGGAGGCGATGTCGGCGCCGACATCAAACACGTTGTCCAGCAACGCTTTGTTCCTGGACAACGTTCGCGAGTCGAAGTTGTTTAACGCTAGTAACCCCTCTTTGGATGGCGGTGCCGTTTTCTCTGAGATAGGAAACTTCTCTAGCCTCATTGCTTCAAATAACGAAGCATTGGGGTTTGGGTTTGGGAATTGCAGTAATAACAACAGCAACGGCAACAGCAACATCCTCGATGCGACGCCGTTTCGGTTCGGTGTTACTCATCCGCAGGGGAATAATAATGATCAGATGCAAGGGGCAGCAGGTGGAGAGCAACAGCAGAATCATCAGGAGTTCGGTACGGCGTCGTTTCTCGATCTGACGGCGCCGCTGGAGTTTTCCTCGTTGCCGCAGAAGAGTGGTCATCATCATCATGGAGGGTTTGGATCGTTGGATTGGCAACCCGGTGCGGATCAAGGTTTGTTCGATCTTCCTAACACCGTTGATCAACCGTACTGGACCCACAGTCATTGGACTGATCAAGATAATCCCTCTCTCTTTCACCTTCCTTGAGAGAGCTCAAGAAATTTGTTTTTGTTTTTTTTTTTTTTGTGAAAGAGAATGAAAAAAAAAATGTGCAAGGAAGTTAGAATTAATTAGCATATGTAAATTTTGGTTTTACTTGGTTTTGGAGGGGTGATTATGAGAGTCATGTGCATGTGCAACTAACAAAGACCATGTTAGTTTTCTTTTGTTCTGTGTATTTTGATGTATGATGTATGAACAGGGGATGGATAAACATAGGAATGGTGTTTAAATATATATATATAATGGGGATTGGTGGTGTAAGTATTGATGTTTGTTAGGGATTGAAAAGTTGTTTTGGCGTGTTTGGGATGGTATTTCATCCGCACTATTAATGGCTTATAACGACGCATGATAACACTTTGTGTATAATGTGCCACGTCACGATGCATGTTGATAATGACGATAATCATGGCCTGATTTAAGGCTATGTGATGATGATGATGAAGAAGAAGAGGAAGAGCATGGGGTATGGATGGTAGGGAGAGGTCACATCGAGGATGATGACTCCACGTGGCGGGAGTGATGAGGGGTCTAAGTGGTGTAGGATGGCATGGGTGACAAGACATGGTGAATGTGATGGAATGTGGCAGTGATAATGAAGGAGATTAAAAAGATTATTTGATTAAATCAGAAATTGAGATCAGAAGGGTGGAGAAACCGTGGGTGTGGCGGGTGCAGGTGAGTGGGTCCTGCAGGTGATACTGCCCCAGGTAAGCAAACATTTGTTGTACCTTTACCTGAACAAAATATGTTACAACTTCTGAATACTATTATCCTGCACACAAAATTTTGCACATTTTCATCTCACATCATAAACTCCTCCCTAACTATAATTTTATTAATATATTTTAGATTTAAATTGTAGGAATAGAGTGTTTGTAGTTAGGTTGGGTATGATTTGAGGTAAAATCATTACTCAATTTATTAAAAAAAAGTTATGAGGTTGAGTTGTAAGTTTAAGAATAAGTTAATTTAAGTCGTATAAATATGAGTTAAGTTAAATTAAAATATAATCTAATTAGGTTGGATGAGTCTCAGTTAACTTAATAAAGCACAATCCTAACAGAATGCCAATTCTGTGTGTAAACTTGAGAAAACAGATTGGAAATAAATTTATAACTTTAGAAAAAGTTAAATTTTTAATATTAGTAATTATTATTACTATTTAATTTTATTTGACTATAAGTTATTAGATTTAAGCTTTAATGCAGTAATTCCTAATCTTTATTTTAAAACAAATTAATATGAAATGTTGTTACTAAAATTCATTTTTATTAAACTTATTAACAGTATCAATAAAGTTTTTTTATATACATATATAAAAAGTAATACAAACCTTACGGGTAATAGTAATTATTATTAACTATTCATCTAAAGTATTAAAGTAGATTTATTTTTGTTATAAAAGCACTTGTATAAATTAGTATTAATAATATGATTTTTATTATTATTAAAAGAAGTTAATTTGTTAATTTATTATTTATAGAAGAAAAACTGAAATAATTTTTGTTAATAATTGAAATATGTATCTAACATAAATAAAGTTAAAATGAAATAGATAATAAAGGAGATAATTGGACTATGGATATCCTAATTAATTATTTTTTGTAGTTTAAGTCCTGGAGTATATCATCCATTTTTGTTATGTGTAAATCCTTACTAATACTATCCCATTACTAAGGATTCTTAGATATTTTGTTATCCAATAAAACTTAACCTAAAAGTGTGTCATTACACTTTCACAAGGTTATTGAACAATAAGGTTGTTGAACAATGAAGACATTGACTCTATTTTTGACAATATGAGTCAAATACAATTCAACCACTTATTTATTAGGTTGTATGTTGTTTTTCAACTTCATTGTTCTAACAATAATCTTTACACTAGAAATAAGTGTGCCAACAATTCTTGAGAGCATCAACTTCAAATGTTAAATAATTACATAACTAAGTTCATTGTCTTTCATATATCATGTTTTGTATTTTTTTTACCACAATTCATATTATTTTTGTATTTTTATGATATATGTTTAACATTTATCTAAATGTTAAATAATTGCTTAGCTAAATTCATTGTCTTCCATATATCATGTTTTGTATTATTTTATTGTGCAATTCATATTATTTTACAATTTTTATGCTATATGTTTAACATTTATCTACTAATTATTGATATCCAAATGGTAATATTAGAAAAAATGATGTAAGTACTACATAGAACAATCAAGCTTCACAAAAATTTAACTATTGATATTTGAATGCCACTATTATAGAAAATTATGTAAGTATTACATAAAACAATTACGCTTCACCAAAATTTAACTAAGCATATTTGGTAGAAGAATTTAACATGTTCCTTCTTCAAAAACTTTTACCAAGCCTACGAACCACCACCATTATACCTTAGTAATAATGAGTTATATGGTGAAATGTATTTTAATATTTTTTATTTTTTATTGATACTGGTTGGATCACGATTAAACTATTAGACATTTCAATGATTGGTCCAATTTTAATAATATAACCTAGAAGTTAAACTAATATAATTTAGTATTTTAAAAAGATTATTTACTCCTTAAATATGTAAAAATGTGACACTGCTAAATTTCATAGAACCATCTTATTATTAAATTGGAATGTTTAACACCATTTTGACATTAAGTTGGTGCGAGTACCACACCAAAGTAATATATAAAGAAAAAAATAAAAAATAAAAAGTACTCTTTAAGGTAAAGAGAATTGATGTCAGTGTTTGTTCTCACAAGGCAATAAGTGTCTTCGGTGTATGCAAGAAGGTATACAATTTTTTTATTAAAAAAAATTTTAGAATGTCTGTAATTTTTACACTACAAACAATTTTTTTAATAATGTTAATGATAAAAAATAATAAATTATTACTATAATAATTTATAAACTAAAAATTATTAATAACTAAATAATTTGTATTATAAATATAAATTATAATTAATTTTTAAATTAATATTTTCATTAATTATTAATGTTTTCATTATTAAAATAATTAACTTTTTACATTGGTTTTTAATTAATTAATTTATTATCGAAAATGTAAAATAAATGTAAAACTTAAGCGGTTAAATCACATTTAATTTATTATATATTTTTATTTAAATTTATATTCATATTTGTGAGTGTAAAATATTATATTTTCATTATACGATGTCGACCATTTGTAAAATTAAGAGATAAATTTATATTTTTATTCGTATACAGGGACTAAATAGCTTCTTCTTTCATTCAAGAATTAAATTATTGTCTTGTTAACAATGTGAGGATCTTGTTAGTTTGAACTGATCATGATACTATTCCTGTTAGTTTAAATTTGTTAACAATGGGAAAACCCTGTTAGTTTTGGGTCTTGGAATCTAATTCATCTAAGCTTTTTTTTTTTCTTTACAGAAAAAAAGAAAAAAAATTAGAGATACTGATAGAATAATAGGGCCAAAATTGAAGCATGCACTGAGACAAAATTGGGGTGACAATGTTGCCAAGTGATTGCGATGGGTTGAGTGAAGAGGTAAATTGGATAGGAACATGTTCACATGCACATGGGACACAGGGCGCTAAGGCCCTCCCATTACATCATTTGCTACTTCTCCACAACTTACTTTCTCTTTCTTTCTCTCTCCATAACAATTTTCAAGGTTTCTTAGGGAGATCAAATAAATTTGTATACGTGTATATGTAAATAAAACTCGTAACAGATAGGAAACGAATATTATAAATGAATAGGTGCAGGTAATATATATGAATATTTTTTATATCTGCATGTTAATAGAACGAGTACGAGTATCATAGTATTTGTATATGTGAATACCCGTACCCGCTATATTATAATTTAAATTAAAAAAATTAAAAAAATATGATTAAAACATTAATACTTTGATTTTGAATGAGTTATTTTTTATCAATTGGTTTTAAAAAATTTCATTTTTGTAAATTGTCATTCAACACTATTTAAATGAGTTTTATTTACACTTTGTTTGAAATTTATGAATGTTATACATTGTATTTTTATTTGAATTAATGGTTAAAATATGTTGTTAAATATTAAATTTTTCTTTTATAAATATCTGCAGGTACTCGTGGATATTAAACAAATATGTGGATATCTACATATTGGATATCCGCAAGCAGAGATATGTGTCCGAATACGAAACATATATTTATCCAAAGAATAAGATACTAGGGAGCTATTACCGGTGTCATATCCGTCCTATTGACATTTATAGTTTGCATATGCAAATTTTAGTGGTTAGTTTTTGTTAACGGATGTTCAACTCACTATTTCTTTCGTTCTTTCCCTTGATTTTCTGAAATTGTTAGTTTGGGATCAAATCTAAGATCTTTTCCTTTCTTCTCTTCTATGGAGCTGGAAACTTTGAAACCACAGAAATTCTGAAGAGGAAGCAAATCAGGTTATGTTTGAGTGGAATCCTTGTACATATGGAGTTTTTTTCAGAATTTTGCAGCTTTCTCAATCCAGAAGATTGGAAAAGATATGGTGTTAGATGGTTGTTGTTGGAAGCACTAGCACCCTTGTTCTTGAAATGGATGTCACTATCGATCCAAAGCCACCAACTATGGGCTTAACACATTGGGCCCAGTTGGTCGGAGTGAAGGCTTCCCTTCCTCTGAGGGCCCACGCAATTGGTTGTGCTTTCATTGGACCACATCACACCATTCTCTACAGTGAGTAAACCAATCACTACCTGGTTGCAATTGCATGACAAGATTTTCTACTCTCTTTTGTTTTTGGTGCTTTGGCTTCTCCTCTGTGTTTACTAATTTTGTATCTTGCTTTTGTTTTCTCTTTCTGTTACCATTCCTATACCAACTTTGATTTGTTCTTTGGACGATATATGAGACAATTCTTTGGATTTTCCTTTGAAACTTTTTAAATCGGAACTTGGGTAAATAAATTTCACTCCTTTGGAAAGTTTTAAATCGTGGTTTAAGTCACAATTTTGGAAGAGTTTGTTGCAACTTTCATTTAATTAAGCTTTATAACTTTTCATTTAATGAGAGACATAATAGCACTTATATTGGTTGTATAACAGATGTTGTTTTGTCTCTTATAATAATTGTTTAGAGGGTTAAATATGTTTTTAGTCCCTTAATTCTCAGTAAATCTTGGAATTAATTCATTTCGAAATTTTAGACCAATTTAGTCCTTCATCTTTCGAAATATATGGATTTAGTTATTTTAATCAAATTTTGTTAGGTTTATTTGATGTTTCGTACGCATTTCAGGATTGTATTCGAGTTGTTTATCCTGTTTGACATATTTTTCGCTTTAATGTTAAGTCAAATACTATTATGAAATGTACTTAAAATATCAGATAAATTTAACAAAATTTGATTAAAATGACTAAATTCACGTATTTCGAAATATGAATGACTAAATTGATTCAAAGTTTCATAATGAACTAATTCTAAAATTCACTTAAAGTTAGGGGACTAAAACCGTATCATTGTTTTTATTATAAATTTTTTTTGAATAATGCAAAATACTTTATCGGAATGAAAGATGACATTATAAATAGGTCATTTCAATATTGAATTCCGCGATATACTTATAAGCCACTATACCTGCATTGAGCTATACGATTAGTTGGTTTTCCCTATCGTCAAGGTTAGGTTATATTTATTGAGACAAAAAAAAATTAAATTTATTTTTCTATTAGTTTTTTTTTTTTTTTTTTAGTTAGTTTTTCTTCTACTATATTTGTCTTAGTAGATAAAGTAACTCAAGTAACAACACATTCATTTTTGTTAGTATCTCGGATGGTGATATGAGTGATGACATACTTTAGCCAAATGGATTCATTCTTCAACGTGTTTTGTAAGAGTACCAATGGAGTTTGGAATTCATAATAGTGAAAGAAACTTCATACACATTTAACAAAATCGACATACATTCTTGTCAAGATTGGAAATTTTAACAAGTGAAAACTTTAATACTGAAAATGTTTGGGAGAATACATATACACACATTTATAACTTTGACATTTACTCGATGCTTTGGTCTATGTAGATATTATTTTTGAATGATTTAAGTTGCATTAAATTCTAGATTCCATAGCTTCAAAATGTATATATGAATTTTTGGATTTGGAGTTCTATGCTATATTTTACATACATATTTGCTAAAATTTTGTAAAGAAACTTATGAGGAGTAAATTTTTTATGTATTAATTTAAAACTTCTTTAAATCTACGTTTACTTTAGTTTTAAGAGTCTCTACAATATTTAAATATCCTAAAGGTTAAGAGACAAAAATCATTGGCTAAATTTAAGAGTTTTAGTTTTTTTTTTTTTGCTTTTCTCTCTTTCTCTTTCATTTTAGATTTTGTCTTTTCCACTTTTTTTTTGCTTTGCATTTTCTTACTATCCGAAGATGGGGAACTATAATCTTTGAAAATTAATTCATAAAGTTAAGATCAAACAAGTTAAATTGAGTTTTACATCGAGTGTTCTTCATTCTAGATTTGTTCTTCACTTATCTAATTTTGGTTTTGTTGGTTCGTTGTGATGTCAAATTGTGTTTATAATTTTAAAATTCAAATTAAGAATTGATTGAATCTTGATTTGATAACTGATATATATTAATTGAATTAAATGATACTTTGATTTAATATATATATATATATATATATATATATATATATATATATATATATATATATATATATATATATATATATATTTAAAAT
>Ga0214542_1000579_pt1 | contig 67606 bp, 29 predicted proteins | sample CNSS1metaG_FD_160096 | JGI IMG/M metagenome (GOLD analysis project Ga0214542, IMG submission 160096) | Root nodule microbial communities from cowpea collected in UCLA plant growth center, Los Angeles, California, USA - CNSS1 | ecosystem: Host-associated > Plants > Roots > Nodule | place: USA...
ATGGGATAACTTGATTACGTGCATACGAAATGACCCAACCTTCTTTGTGTATGAAAGAACAATATATTAACATTATAGTCTTATCATAAATAATTAAAAAATTAGAATATAAAAGTGTACGAAATTTTAAAATATTATTTATATTTTTAAATCATCACCAAAATTAAATTTGATTATCCTTCTACAATACGTAGTTCTCACTTTTTATATAAGAGATACATTTCATGCGTTGTGTAACAATAATAGGATAAATTAAAGAGTTGGATAATATAAATTAGCAGTATAAGTATGAAATTATTTGAATAATATGTTTATTGTTGAAACTCATTGCTAGATTAGAGTAATAGTTTGGGATCAAAACTTTAAGAAGCATAATAGTTTATGTTTGAGAGATCAAAATAGTATATTTAAAGAATAATTTTAGTATCTAATTTATTTATATGTGAAGTTATTATAATCTATTTTTTACCAGTGAAAGCCGAAGTAAACTTTTCTTAATTCTTTCATTTTGTATGTGGGTAAATGAAATGGAACAATTACACTTTCACCTTAATCATCAACAAATTTGATTTTACTCCAAAAAAATAAAAAATTATGTGTTTAAGGACTTTAATTAGAGGTCAAGACTATTCTTATACCCCTTATAAGTTCTACCACTAAAAGTTTACAAGATCATGAACCAATAGATTATTATTTGATTCCTTTATTAAAAATTTTGTAATTAATACTATTCACACCACAAAGAAAATATCTTATTAATAACTAATTTAAGTGAAAAAAAAAATTGTTAATCACTATAGTGACTAATTTAAATACCAATTTACGAAAGAAAAAGTTATTGATTACGAAAGTAGATAGTTACAAGCATATATAATATTAATATAGTTATCCAAAACAAATAACTATAAAATATAATATATATATATATATATATATATATATATATATATATATATATATATATATATATATATATATATATATATAAACTAGACCATGACCACTAAGAGTTTTTTCAAAATATCTATCTTTATAGAACTTCAAGAAACCTAAGCCTTACTCTACAACCTAACTGCTACCCACCAGAGGCGCATCATCACATGTGTCCTCCTTTGCTCACACAATTAAGTGATCATTGTAAAAGAAATAAACAACACCGTAATTAGGCATTTGGATTCAATATGGAGGTATCATATATTCTAATAACTATTCACACTCAAAGTAGAGTATATAATATGTTATGTGGTGAGAGTTGCAAGAGATCCTAGTCACTAGACTTGTTTTGTCCTAGGCGCGAAGGGAATTTACCTTGTGTGTGGTTTGGTGATAGCTCCTTGAGGCCAAACTTTGCAAAGTTTGGAAACCACTACAGGTGCACACTATTGGTGAGTTTGATGTCAATTGCATGTATATGGATAATTGAGTTAATGTTAACGGTTTGTATGTATATATGTACTCTCGTATGTTAATCATGCTTACTAGTATTTAATATGCTTTGATTATGTATGATAACTCTTTTGTAGACTAGCTTACATTTTTGTGTGCATTTTGTCTTCTTGTGTGGTTTGTCTCTTTCTTTTGTAATGATCACATATTCGACAGATAATGTTGTAGGTTTAGAGGCATCTTTGGAGGATGATGAACTATTAGTTAGAGTTTGTGGAAGGTCTCAAGGAGTGTTAGTAAGTGGTTAGTTTTGTATAAGATTTGTTAGTATAGTTTGAGTGTATAAATGATGTATTTTGATAATCCTATCTTTTGTAAGACTGTATTAATATATTTTATACACTAAATTATATGTTTTAAATATTATGATGATGTATTCTATTTTATTAATTTTAAACTACTAATAGGATGTTAACGATCAAAACTAAAGTTGAGGATCCCAATTTTATCAAATACTTATAATTTAATAAATTAGGATTTAGTTGTATGTTAACTTTTCATATAATTTGTTTAAGTAGCCTTAGTAGCTTTAATATTTCATGGAATTTTATATATAAAATTATAATTGAAATATACATTATTAATAATAATATTTTAAATTTGTATCATTTATTAAAATAAAATTATTGTTATTGGAAAATTAAAAAGTGGATACAATGATTTTTTTTGAAAGAACTTATTAGCAAGAAAATTATATATATATAATTTTAAATTTTATTTATTCAATAAAATTACATGTAATGTTTTAAGAGTGTGATAACTCTAAGAAGTTTAATTTATTAAATTTTTAAGGAATGTTTTGTTCAATTTTAAAATAAATTGCATCTTTTATTAAAGGTTAAATATGTTTTTGGTTTTAAATGAAAATTGAAATTAGTTATTTTTTGAAAGTTTAGATTAATTTAAATTTTTATTTTATAAATGTGTGAATTTAGTTTTTTTAATCAAATTTTATTAAATTTATTTGACATTTCAAACTATGTTTCATTATAAACTTAATAAAATTTGGTTAAAAGAACTATATTCATGTATTTTAAAAGTTGAGAAACTAAATTAGTCCAGAATTTTGAAGTGGGACTAATTTCAATTTTCGTCAAAAATTAAAGATATTTAACCTTTAATATTTATCCTTAACAATTCTATTGTTTATTAAACTTTTATATTCTATATTTTATCATAATTTTTTAAAGTTGCATGTTTTATTGTTGAATGATTGTTTACGGTTGTTTGTTGACATTATCCCTCTTATATGACATATGAATCACTAGCAAAATAAATAATAGTGGCAATAATTAATGGTATGACATATTATAACGTAAAGTAAAATTATTAAAAGGTATATACCTTTTATTTTAGGATCGGTTCGGGAGGAATGATAACGGGGCGGGACGGGGATGGATTTGGCTATCTCATACCCATAATGCATCCACATCCCATATTCAAACCTAATGGGTATCAAACTTTTGTCTCATCCTCATTCCACCGGGTAACGGGTATAATTTCGTACCCATACCCACACCCGTTTTCTTACTACTTCAATATTAATTTTAATTAATTTTTATAAAATAATGAAAATTTACAGTAAAGGAAACATAATATTATCAAATATTCAATAATATTAGGAGGATGATTATTTCTTCGATATCAAATACTTTGAAATAAATTATAATTGTTTTCATTTTAGATTAGAATACCAAATAAAATTTCATGGAAACCAAATCATTTATTAAATTTGCAAACATTAATGAAACCTAGTTGATAAAATTTAAAAATATTTTTAAAAAAATATAAAAGGAAAAAAAATATTCAAATTAAAATATATTTTAAATGTTTGTTTACTTCAATTTTTTAAATTCTAATGAATCTCATTTTTATACACTAATGGAAGTTATAATACATCACTTGATCAAAATGACGCAAAGAACAACTAATAAACATAATAATAAAATTTTAACATAGATATTGTATCTTTTGAACTCCAATATATGTTGGATGGTGATAAAAAAATATTCATGGCAATTACATGAAATTTTTATATTATCGTAAATAAAAGTTATTTATACAATTATAGTGAAAAAATTTAGTATATTTGATAATGAGTTAGAAAATAAAAAATAATTAGATAAAATATATCGAAATAATATTCTATATGATGAAAATAAACAACAAATAAAAATATAAAAAAATTAACAAATGTTTAGAAACAATTTGAGAGACGATTGAAAGAAATCCCACAAAGAAAAACAAATGTATAATTAATGGTATGATAAGACGAAAAATACCTTAGAGATCTAAGAAAACTTTTCAAATATCAATACATATATTCAATGATTGAGAAATAAAAAAAAAATTGTTTGAGCAAAACAACATAGTTCTTCAAATGAAACAAAAATTAATAATAATAAGTAAGAATTTTTTTTTTATATTAGCTAGTAAATGAAAGGTTTGTGCTATTAAACACTTAAATTGAAAGTATTAAACATTCTCATGTGAAAGAAAAATATATAATAAATAAAAATATTAAAAATAATAGAAATATTCAAATGTGAGACATAAAATATTTTTAATTGACATACATCATTTTAACATAATTACATAAATTACATAAAAGTTATGATAAGATGAAAAATATAGTGGAGATGCGAATGAGTTTAATGACAAACCAAATAATTAGAAGAAATAAAAAATAAAAATATATATATATAGGGTTACTTAATTAATTATGAATATTTTAATAATTTAAACGGAGACGGGTATTATGGTGGAGATATGTACATACCCATACCCAATTAAAAAAGTTGGAGATTCCCCATACTGATATCCATATCCAGTCAATGCGGGGATTTCCCGTCAAAACGAGAACGGATTCGGACAATACCCACGATGACGGATTTATTTGCCATCTCTGTTCCAGTCAACTTCCTTATATTGTTGACACAATAATACAAGGAAAACCAACAATGATACTTAAACATTTTCATTTTCATGAGCCATTACATTCTGAGCTATCACGTGCCAACATTCCACAAACTATCATTATGAACTTAATTACCACATATAGAGTTATAAGGTTGGTTTAATGATAAAAATAAAAAAGAAAGGTGGGAGAAGAAAGAAAATGTGGGAGAAATTGTGGAAAAACTAACAATTTGATGATAAAAAAAAAACTACCACATATATTGTGAATTTGTGACTTAGCATCCAGTAAATATTGTGGTTTATAATTACAAGTTTGAAATCCATTTGAGTAGGAAAAAGCCTACATAATCTATTTCTAGCATGCATAATATCTATTATCTTGTCGGTGAATCATTGATAAGTTACATAATTTGAAAATTTATTAGAATGTCTGTGTTTTACTATTTGATTATGCTATGCCCTTAAATGATCATGTCATTATGTTGTACTAAATACCATCGTTTAAACTATATTCCTTTATAATTATTTATAATTATATGTATAAACATTCTACAAGATATCCGCTTTACCTTCAATTTCTTCTTTCTAAAAAAAACACTCTTTTTAGTTTGTTTTCTCTCCTTTTTTTTAATTTTTTTTTAAATCCGATCTCTATTAGAATTTGATCACGTCTTGTTGTAGCTGAGGATCTAAGGATCAATTCTAATTGATTAGATTTTCAAACAAAGTTCCTACATTTTGGAATAGTCCAGTTGCTTGGTTTTAAAATTGCTTTGAAAATAAACATTACAAGTAAGAAAATTTATTCACAGTTTTTATAGAATCTTAGGAATCTGAATGCAAAGCTGATGTCGTCATAGCACTTTGAATTTATTTAGAGATTTTTATAGATTCAAATTTTGTTTGAATGCTTGAGTTTAAATGTTATTGAAAAATTATTTTTTAATATATTTTTTCAATTTGATACTTTGATCGATAATCTATTGAGTAAATTATGCATGTGGTATAGGACCGAGTAGTACTCGACCATGTTGTTTATTGGAAGTCTGGAGGGCTTATAAGATCGAGTAGTGCTCGGCCATATGGGACGTCACTTGTGGAATTGGACGTATCTCAGTCACATTGGTTGGAGAATGATTTGGTAAACAGTGCATTAATTAGCAATTAACTCGCTTAACGTTGTGGTTATTACAATAAGATATTTATTGATATTTACAAACGCTTCTAAAGTTTAATTAAGTTTAATTAATGAAAGATTAGTACAAAAAGGTAGTTCAGCAGGTGAAATCTAGAGAACTTAATCTTATGCTTGTTGTCCTGGCATATTCCTCTCCAACGAACTTGAGAGTCAGAGTACTTGCAGATACCCTCACCCTTCTACTCTTTCAATGGAAATGCTAAGGATATCTCAAATACATCAACAGGACTGATCAAGATCTTCTAGGACAATTCAATTCCATATTTGAACAACATGTATAGACATTCCTTGCATAACATAAGTAAAGTCAATTTGCATAACATTTTCTTAAAATATATATTGATTTTTATATAAGCGTAAACTTTTACACTTTGAATTAAGGGACCAAGGTTCATTTGAAATGTGTGAAGGATGTAAGACCTAGGAAAAATAATTATTATTCCCTGAATGGTTTTTGGTGTGAAGAGTATCATTTAAATTAATAAATAAATAATTCAACAGAAGTGAAATGTAGCATAGTTGGTTAGAGCCTTATCATGGGTTGGTGGTCAAGGTTTTGATTCTTGATGTGTGCATTTGGTGCGTTTATATTTAAATATTGTTTTTATATATCTGTTTTGAAGGTATTGAGTGTGCTTTGGTGTAATTTGTATTTTTGTAAATTATTCATAATATAATTGACATGCTTATAATTTTATTTTCTCGAATACATTAAATGGGTGGATGTTATTGTATGTTGTTATGTGTATGATTGATAAGTAAAATGGGGTAGTTGTTATGGTTTAATTGACATGCTTATAATTTTATTTTCTCGAATGCATTAAATGGGTGGATGTTATTGTATGTTGTTATGTGTATGATTGATAAGTAAAATGGGATAGTTGCTATGGTTTAAGTGTTGGGTTGGAACTTAGAGGTGGTGAGTTTGAACATTGACTAGAGCAAAAAGGGTAGAAATATTGATTTTCTCTTTCGTAGTTTTGTGGTGCGCATAGTTGAGATCATTGAATCTGGACACAGGCATAGGAATTAAGTTATTGATTAATTAGAAAAAGGTTGAATAAAAAATTGTAGAGCAAAGGTAGTGGTCTTGTTGCAGGAATTCCAGGTAAGGGTGCTACACATTATATCTATGGTTATTTGTTTATGTGATGAATGTCTTGGAAATGAGATAAGAAGTGTTTATCCTTGTGGTAAAAAAAGGTTGGATTTTTTGTGTAATGGGTGCTAAACCATTTTCTTGATATTACGTGTTTATGTGTAGAGAAATTATTGTAAATTGATTTATGGAATGGTGAAAATGTGAAATGCATATTTGGATTTCGTTTTTTGTGTAAGGGGGTGTTAACCCATTATCTTGATATTCTTGATTTATGGAATTGAGGAATTGTGAAATGAATCTTTGGGTAACATTTTGGTGTAAGGGGGTGTTAAGCTTTGTTCTCATTATTTTGTGGTTAGGTGTGGATAATTGGTTGCATTTTAAAATATGAAAGTATAAAGGGGTAATTTTGTAACATCCCCCACGGAGATTACTTAAATAAAAGATTCATAATTTCATATAAGTTTAATTAATGATAAAGTTCACAAAAACGCGGGAATTTCAAAACTTTATTAAACGCGCTCAAATCCAAAAATCCATAACTCTCTTAATTATTACAATTTCAAAGTTTGACCAAAATTAAAACCAATGCATGATAAAAGAAATATTTTTCTTTAAATCAATCCCCACAACTAGTCCTCACTCCGGCCCTATGCATCAACAACATCACCTGCAATATTAACTGCTCTTGTGTGCCATGTCACATGATCATTGCCAAACACAAACAGAAAGGGTGAGTTCAAAGAACTAACGAGTATGAAAGACGTATCATAAACCTTACCCAAATCATTTTAACTTGACCTAAAACTCTTTTGAGAACTTTATCCTTATGCATCATAAATCATGGCCTTCCACCATGTTCATCTATATTTTTTACACTTTACAATGACCTTAAGATGGCACATGCTACCACGAGCCACCACTTGTGGTCCTACCTCTACGAGTCTCCCACTCGTAGATCAACACGCGTGGAAATATCACGTTACGAACCACTATCTGTAACAATCAAGTGGAGCTAGCCAATATGAGCCACCACTCGTATGTTCCCGCAAGATTTCCAACATCATCGGCCACCACCCATGATCACACGTGTTCACAATACATTATGAGCCACCACTCATAAATGGGTCTCAACATGTCTCACATCCAAAGACATAATCCAAAATTCGTGTAAAACTCTCAATACCATCAACCTGACTATACAAGATCACTACACACTCAACTCGGGTCTTAGGGATTCCAATGCTTCCACGAACTTGCCAGCTCGTGGTCCAACTCTACGAACCTCCCCATTGGTAGTCCAACTCTACAGACATCCCCGCCCGTAGTCTAACACGCGTGATCCATCCAATTACGAACCTCCCTGCTTGCAACTCTCAAGTGTGAGCACGGAACATACAAACCTCCCCGCTAGTATCCTCACACGAGAGTACCATTAATATGAACCTCCCGTTCATATTAATCATGCATTCCATTACAAATCATTAACCTACCCGTTCATGATACTGTTAAGTGTAAGACTTGAGGAATTTAAATAAATATTTAATAAATGCGAGTAGTGGGCTGGGTTTTATGATTTGGAATAGTACTAGCTCACATGGTTGAGAGTACTTGGTTATTATGAGGGGACTTGGCTTCAAGTCTTGTGTATGTCATTTGTGTGTTATTTTAATTGTTTATTATTTTGACAATATGCTTGATCATGAGTGATAATGTAATCCTAGATGTATAGAAATTATCACAAAGCATGAACTAGTTGAGTTGGTTACACATTGGCTTGGTAATTGTGTGTGTGTGTGTGTTCGAACCTTGACTTAAGCAAAATGGGTTCATTTTTGGCAAATTTCTTTTTGGCATGAATGTGAAGGAGCAGAAAATCCTATTTGGTGAATAAAAAGGTAACATTGTAGAATGGATTGAGAGCTATTGGTTGGAGGGGCAAAGGGAGGCCATTGGACATCACGAAAGAATTCTTGATTTATCAATTTTGAGAAAGGAACTAGGTTAGGGGAGTTAAACCACTAACACCCCCTCTCTCTCTCCTTAAAATAAAATATGATAACAAGTTTCTTTAATGGTTGAATTCATGGTGATAGTGTGAAATGTATCGTTTGAGATTAAGTTTATTGATAAGGAAAAATATTTTTTTGTTTATAATTGCTGTCAATTTTTATGATTGAAATAAGTATGATATGATAATGGATTTTTGGATGTGGCTATGGAATTTTGCGAAGTGTAAAGGTTTGGAGGTAAGTTGATTGAAAATTTTGTTTAAAGTATTTGATGGATTGAATTTTTCATTTAGAAAAGTAGAGGTAAAATGTTGTATGGAATAAAATTTTTTATGTTGTTTTTCTTGAGCATATGGGAAATCCATGGTGTAATAGCAATTGGAGATGTTTCCTTGTGATGATGAAATTATGGTCTGTGTTGGAGTAGTATGATTTGGTTAAATTTGGGGTATTGGGTAAAGTTCGTGGAATGAGTATGGTTCCAATATGTACTGTTAATTTGGGTTCAAGTGTAGTAAAATCTATTGTGTTTATTAAGAATTTATGAGTTGTGTAAATGTTTGGGTGAATTTTAGTTCTTGGTTTGCCTCTTGCATTTTCGAAGCCAAATCCATAGGTTATGGAAAAATCTACTAGTCACCTATGGAACTCGTTATTTTTACTCTTGCATGTTTGAAGTCAAATCCATAGGTTGTGGGAAATTCCACTGATCACTTGTGGAACTCGTTGTTTTTACTCTTGTATGTTCAAAGCTAAATGCACAGGTTGTGGAAAAATCCATTGGTCACTTATGGAACTTGTTGGTTTGCATTCTATTTATTCTGGAGTCAAATCCACCAGTTGTGGAAGAATCTACAAGTCATTTGTGGAACTTGCTAGTTCATATTTTTGTTTTCTGGAGCTAAATCCACAGGTTGTGGAAAAATCCACTGGTCACTTGTGGAACTTGTTGTTTTGTTGTTGTTGTTGTTTTCTTTACATGATGTAGTTGTTGGTTTAAATATATGGTTGTTTTTGTATTTGGTGCAATATTTTTGGGTGAGTTGTATGTTAAAATCCTTAAGTGTAAGGAAATATAATGCTTGGGTTATGATAGAAGGATGATGCATGATTAATCTTATGATGACGTGACATGATATGATGTAATTGCATGATGAGTTGAGGTATGTTTGATCTTGTGATGAGATATGATATGTATGGGTGTACATATTTGAGGTGACAATATGTATTCTTTGATAACTGTAAAGTCAAGATGGTTCTTTTACCCAAAGGACTTTGGTGAGTCATGGTAAAAGGGTTTCTTTCAACCTAAGTTTTTGGCATGACCTTAGCAAGAGTGTTCTTACCCAAGGGTGTGGGGAGTGGATAGAGTTGTTGCTTATAAGTCTATAAAAAGTAGGGAAAAAAGGCTCTTTCCAAGAGGCGTTGTTGTGCCTGAAAGGTAGAATGGTGGGTTATGAGAGAATGACATATCGTTGGATATTACTTGGTGGTAATATGTGTTGATTGCATGTTTTGGTTCTAGGATCATGTGATGGGTTGTTAATTTGTTTAAGTTTATGCATATGTTGTGATAATGCAAGGTGAGTTACATGAGGGTAATATATTGTTGTATGATGTTTTAATTGGTTAGCTCACCTTTGCTTTTGTGTGTTGTTTGTGTTTGTGTGATGATCGTTTGACGTGTATGTTTGAGAGAAGATGTGGATGGAGATGCTAGTGGAGAAGCATAGTTGTGAGGAGCTCATGGGAAAGCTTTCTAAGAGTTTTTATGAAAAGCATTTGGAAGTATTTACTTTTGAATAAGACAAATGTATTAGTTTGATCGAGTTTTGAATTTGAAATGATTTGTAATGAGTTTTGGTTTTAACGACTTAAACTGGTTTGGTTTATTTTATTAATGTCTTATTTTGAATAATAAAGTTTTGTTCAAATGTCCTTTTTGGCAAATGTTTGAAAAATATTGGAAAGTTTCCTATTTAATAGGTGATATCAGAGTTTTATATTTTGTAAGTTTAACGTTTATAAAATTACACATGACATCTCAAAAGAGATGTTATAAAGGATGACGCTTGAGAAGTTATGGTTTGGATTATTAATTTAAATTATTTTGAAATTCTATTATTAAAATACTCTTGAAATTTGGTTTGATTCTACCATTGATATGCTAATTTTTTAATATTTTCTCCAAGCGGATGATTTTTGCATAAACGAATATAAAACACAGACTGGCCTTACTTTCTGCTCTATTTTTAATCAAACAAAAGATTTTTTCCTTCAACAATAATATAATTAAAAGTAGATTTTTTTTATGCCTTAGTTTTGCTTAAGCAATGGATTTTTCATTAAAAAAAAAACACTGCAACTTAACTCAGTTTTTATCCAATGTTTGCTCAATCGAGCAAAGATTTTTATTTTGACTCTTTTGTAAATAATTATATTTAAGTATATTTTATTTTGTATTATTATAAGTGATCTACAATACATAACATATACGTTAATCATTATATGAATTTTAGGTGAATGCCATCATGGTTTGCTCACTTCACCTTGGTATTTTCCAATCTTCTTTTCCTTCAATTATTTTATCATTGTAATCATCCTATGATGAATATTGGTACAGTTAGGTAAATCTTAAATCATTGAAAATTCCATAATAAAAAATAATATAAATAGAATAACAATGACCACTGACATCCTGATTCTTAAAACATAAAGCCTTCCATGACAGCATCTCATTTGTAAAATACTATTTTATTATTTTTCTTTTTCAAGGATTTTACATAAAAAACTACTAAATGCAACACAATTCTAGTTCTGGTAAATGACGTAGAATTTAATTAATTGGAGCAATTTTGTTTGCAGTTGACTTTATCGAGCTGAAACAAGTTGAACCCTTGTGATTGTGATGACTGGTTTCGGGGATTGAAGAGAAAAGTAAAAACAAAAGATGGTATTCATGATGATAGTCGTAGAAGGAAATGATGGGTAAGAGAAAAAGGTTAGAAATCCATCACTCTCGTGAAGCCTCTAACCAGTGATTCGAATTTGCATCTCACTCCACCCACAAAACGACACCGCATTCTCACTCCACAGAGAAAAACACATCAATAATGTGGTATTACATTATTCGCAGCACGATGATGACGTAACACATATTTTTGAAACAACATTTGGTGTTTTGTTTTAATGCTAGGTCCTAATAAAGTGGTGGGAAGATGATAGGTATTTAAATTGATGATTGATTATTTGATGGACGGTGCAATGGGCATGTCATGCCAGAGCATTGCACAGAGTGTGTTTTGTCCATATTAATGGATGATGGGATGACCCCATGGCATGGTCAACATCAAGCCAAGTATATACAAAAGCCGAAAGCTAATCATAAAATCCTGTGATTCTCATCATGTCGTTAAGTTAAAGCATGATCATATGCAAGTGGGTCACTCTTGCTTCAAAACAACACTGTTTCTTCTTCTTCCACCACTTCCAGTTACTCATGTTATCTTTTTAAGAATGTTTCTTTTTGTTACTATATATACCGTTGATTAGTTGAGATCTAAGCTTCAAAAACAAAACTTTGAGTTGAAAGTTTGTGGATGAAATAATGTTATTAGAAAGCAAGATGTATTCAAAATATGGTCCAAGTTTTCCATGATGAACTGCATCAATATACTTCATATCAAGTCGCTTTCATATTCATAACGTTTTTCTAATGACGTTTGAATAATTAAGTAATATGACTAAATGTTAACTTCTCTACTGTTATTATAGTTACAATTCTTGATATCGAATGTTTCTGTTAAAATTCTCTACTGATTAGAAAAATACATTACATACGAATGTATACTTCATGTCGCAACTTTAAGTTAATAGGAAAGTCCTTAAATAAAATAGGGTGTTGATTTCATAATACTATGAATTTCAATATTGTATTTTGTTGGAAAAACAAATGGAGGGACTGAGAATATAATTTTATCTAAATAAAGGAAATTCAAGTGTGATTCTCTTTAACTTTTTAGTTCTTTGTATTTTAATGTAGCAAATAATTAAATAAATGGACGATACGTATACTTTAATGTATGTTTGGTTTATAAATCACTTCAAAGGAAAGAAAGGGACTGGAAAAAGCGAGACGAAAAAGTAAAATAATTCTGCAAATTATTTGATAAAAAAATAAAAGAAATAAACTTACTTTCTTTCTTTCTTCTAGAAAATAAAATAACGTTATATATAAAAAAAGTGAATATTACCAATAACAGGAGTGAAAATAAAATATGTTTTTTCTTGTTTCCTAGAAAATTGGAAAGAATATTATATATAACTGCGAGTCCCACGTTTTAAAACAGGAGTGTTGCTCCCTCCTCCACCCTTTTATCTATTAGCATGAAATATTTGTAGTATTATTACTTAATTGAATTATAAATATTACATAAATAGTTTTAATGGAAAAATATAAATTTACCTTAAAATGTGAGGTTTATTATGAATGCAAGAAAATTAAACTAATATGGCAATTAGGCCTAGTCGGTATTTGGATTTGGATCCATGGGTTGATCTGTCGAATTCCTAAATACAATTGCTTCCTGCACTCTATTATTTTCTTCCTGTACCCTATCATTTCATTTAATACTTGCCTTTTGGAAGATTTTTCAGAAAGGAGATTTTGGAAGAGGAAAGTCATTATCTGAAAAATGAATTTCGGAAGTCAATTTCGAAAAGAAAATTTCAAATAAAAAATTATGGAAAAAATTTCTGGAAAACAATATCCAGACAAAATTTCCGGAAACATATTTTTCTTTTCTGGATACAAAATTCTGAAATATATTGATAGGGAGTTAGAAGAAAATGAACGGGTGCAGAAAACAATGCTGATTCCTAAATTAAATTTTTCACCCTATCTCATGATTATTGAGTCCGAAAATAGAGCCCACTAGTCAGGCCAATCGAAATAGTCCTTAGAAGATAACTAACTAGGGTATTTCTTTTTCCATCCTATGTTTTCTTCCTCCACCTCCATTGAATATTTAAAAGACAAAACTGCCCTTCGCCTCCCCATCTCACTCTATGTTTTCACCATTACTTCCTCTGCAGCTCCTTCCATTCCACCATCACCCGTTTTATATTTTCGAGTTAAATATCTTTTTGTCCTTCAATTTTTAGTAAAAATTAAAATTAGTTTTTTTTTTAAATTTTAAATCAATTTAGTCTTTCAATCTTGTAAATACGAGGATTTAATCCTTTTAACTAAATTTTATTAGATTTATTTAACATTTCAAACACATTTTATTATAGTGTTTTAATTTGTTTACATTGTTTGGCACATGTTCACTACAATGTTAGTTGATAAACATATTTAAAATGTCAAATAAACTTTAAAAAAAATCGGTTTAAAGGACTAAATTCACGTATTTTTAAAGATAAAGGATTAAATTGGTTCCATATTTTTAAGAAAGACTAATTCTAATTTTCACTATAAGTTGAAGCATAAAAACATGATTAATCCTATATTTTCTGCTTTAGGTCCTGCAATTTTTAGCTTTAACGTATTCTCCATTTAATTGAGATCAACATATCTTATTATATTTTGCTAAAAGTCTTTTAAATTAGGCTTAAATATACATTTAGTCCTATTTTTATTGTTTTTATTCAAATTTGTCCTTATTTTCGTTTTGTGTTCAATTAAGTTTTATTTTCGTCAAATTTTGGTCAATTTGGTCCTTTTGACTAATGGTGTTTAAATAGTTAACGTTTTTTAACAGTACATGCCACATGTCAGCTCCTGATTTTTTTAATTTTTTTTAATTTTTTTTAATTTTTTTTAATTTTAAAAATTCTAATTTCAAAAAAATTGTTCATGTGTTAAGTCATAATTATACCACATGTCAATGCTAGTGTCACACGTAAGTTCGTGGTTGTATTATTTCTTTTTATTTAATTTAATCTCGATATTCGTTATTTTTATTCAGTTCAGTTCCTATATTCGTTATTTTTGTTTATTTTAGTCTTAAGTTTTGCTAAAATAGAATAATTTAATTTTTAAAATGGACATTATTATTACTTATTTTTGAAATTCAATTACAAATTATTATATTTAACTATAAATAGAATATAATTCTTAGATTTAATTGTTAAATAGAAGATAATTGTTTAAATATTATTAAAATATAATTATTAAAATTTTTAAAATATATATTAATATTTGTAAAATTCACGATTAAATCTAAAATATTTAATATTTTTATTGCATTTTAGATATTAAAATCTAAAATATTTTATATTTAAATGTTAATTTTACACATATTAGTTTACTTTTCTAAAATATTTTGAATATTTAAAATATTTTTAAATATCAATTTTAAAAGTATTTTAGAATATAAATATTAGAAAAAAAACATTTAATAATTATATTCTTATAATATTTTAAATAATTATATTCTATTTAACAATTAAATATAAGAATTTTATTCAATTTATAATTAAATTTAATAATTTATAATTCAATTTAAAAGATAATTAATAAAAATGTAAATTTTAGAAAAAATATTAATATAATTTGTATAGAAGATATTAAATTTGGTGTCAATTTGAAATGAACAAAATTGATTTATTTTAAAAAAAAAATTGAGATTAAATTGAACAAAAATAACGAATATATCGACTAAATTAAACAAAGAAAAAACAACCATAAATTGACACGTGACACTAACCTTGATACCTATTTTAACTATAAACCAATTTTGCTAATAACGCATATTTTCATACAATTTTCCACGTGATTAACACACACACACACCATATATATATATATATATATATATATATATATCACGATATCTCTTTTTATTATATATATTCTCAGTTTTCAATAAAAAAAATACAGTAGTTATATACTGTAGAAGACTCTAAACTTTTGTCTACCGAAGCTGGAAGTGCCTTACTGGTAGAGGTCGGAAGAAGAGCCTTTTCAATGTCCTAATGTCCCTAGTAGTTCAATTCAAAGAGAACAAGGTCAGACGAAGAAGGATAAAAAAGGTTCACAAATCATGCATGCTATATACTTTCAGGAACGGAACATGTATAATATTTCTCGATTAAAAAATTATGCTCCAAAATGCATCAGACCATAATTAAAGTTAGTTTATTATTATATAGATCAATAAACCTCAAGTACCTTTATTTCATCATTAATTTGTTTCACAATTTTCTTTCGGTCTTGCCATCAAATAAATTTAAATTAATATAGAGAGAAAAATAAGGTACAATCTCAATATCCATATAATTGACAAGAAACCAGAAAAGAAGGACATAATGACCTATGAAACTGATGTCATTGATATGCAATGTTCAACCTCAATTTTAACCCAAAGCCAGAATTTATAAATGAAGATAACGCAATGCATTTCTTTTGTTTTGGTAAGCCATTTTGGAATTGAGATTAATAATAACCTTGACAATAACCACATCTTGTCAATATAAACACAATTACACAAACGCTTTTTGCCCTCTGACAAAAGAGTGGAGACCAAAAGGAGAAGAAACTACTACACCACATAAAACTCAATAAATTTTTGTCATTCCCATAAATTTTTGCATTTTTAAAATAAAACATGCAGAATGGTTTCCAATTGAAACCCTAAACCCCAGAATGCTTTCAAATCGAAAAAAATAACCAAATTCCCATAATTTTTTTCATTTTTAAAATAAAACATGCTGCAATGGTTTCCAAATCGAAACCCTAAACCCCAAAATGCTTTCGAATCAAAAAAGCTAACCTCCAACTTCAATGATTTCCACTTCCACCGTGGGGTTGGTTCTGTTGCGATTTGGTGAAGCACCGTGGGATGAAGGATTTTTTGCGATCAACGACTTTCGTGCAGGTGGGATGAAGCATCATGGGATGAAGGATTTCATGCAATCAACAACTTTTGTGTAGGTGGGATGAAAGATTTTCAATCTATAGCGGTGAAGTGGTTTTGGTAAAGTAGTGTCTGAGGGTTTTGAATCAGGCGCGGGAAAGGCTTTTCATTTCGTGAACCATCATCACGTGCTTTTATGTTTTCAATTAAATGACTTGCGGTCTCCTTAACTTTTCCAATCAGACGTGAACTATTTTTTTAATTAAAACATTAAATTAATAAAAGACACCTCACTTTGTCAAAACTTTGTCAATTCCTCTTTGTCAAACAATCAATTTCCTTTTGAAAAGGAAAAACATTTCCTTTTCCACTTCTAGAACTTCCTTAACTTCTCAAAAACACGTTTTCTCCAGCTTTATCCTAATCCAGGTATTCTTATGCTCCTCTTCTGCACCTTTCTTTTTGTACATTTCTCCTTCATTATCTTTTATTTGTCAACTACAATTTTTGTGTGTCCCTTTTGCTTTCCTTGTTCGCATTAACTTGTTTCCTGCCATGGACTACTTCGAGCTTTATCCTTGGGCCAATTTAGATATTATGAGGGAAACTAGTATCTACACCTGTTCATAAAGTTCACACCTTTCTTCTCACACAAGCTTTGAGTAAATATGGTAATGAAAGGTTATTCGTTGTCGACCCATGCATACTAGAAGAACCAATATGTAAAAAATGTGACAATGAAAACTCTTTTATTATATTTACGCTACAATATTTTCTAAATTAGGAGTTTGCCTTCCCTTTAACAACTTTGAAAAAGAAATTTTAACTCACATGAATGTATATCCTGCTTAACTTCACCCAAATACTTGAGCTTTTGTTAGGAGCTTTCAAATTTTATGTTACACATTTAAGAATTACCTACTTTGCCAACATGTCTTTTCTTTTCGTTTTTGAATTCAAACTATATGTCCATTCCTCTTGGACCTTTGTAAGTAGCATTAATGGCAGGGGGCTATTGTCCCTATTCTAGTTTTCGTATAAAAATTTTAAAAGGAAATTCTTGAAAGTTCATCCTTTTACTAGTGATTATGATGTGTTGGAGGGTTTCTCCCTTTACTAGTCAAATTCCCGTCATCTTCAACAAGTTCGCACTAAAAAGAATATTTGGACCAAAATGAGCTAAACCACTACAATAAGCTAATTCAACTTGATATAGTCTTTCATACTTCCAGTCTCCTAAAGTTTGAATTCCAACCCTTAAAACTTAAGACTTATATTGGTATTGCTATATTAAATTCTTATCATGTACAATGAACATGTATCTTAACCTGTGCAATTGTATTATTTGCAGAAGGCACGATGTCATTGACTCATTAAAAGGTGGCTTGTCGACTCGAGAACATGCAAAAGTTAAAAAAGGAAAACGTTGGTGCTCAAGCCACTACCATTCTCATAACTAACTTAGAACGAACAAAATATCAAACTTTAAGGAAACATCGTCCTAGATCCAATCATACAATTGCTACTAACAAGAAGGTCAAAGTCGTTGGCAGTGAGAAATCAGTGTCTCAAGAACCAAAAAAAAAGTGAGAGAAGGCTTTCTCCTCCCCTTGATCTCGTTGTTAATGACTCTAATGATACTAACATCTTCAATAGGTTGGAAAATTTTATTCACACTGCCAAAATGCAATTTGAAGAACAAGGTAAAGCTCTCACTCAAAGTCATAATACACCTACCCAAAGAAAAAAGAAGATTTTTGTGGTTGACGAACGTATTGGCAAGTTGAAAAAACAACTAGAAGAGACTAAAAAGGAACGTGACGAACATTACACCAAACTGATTCGGACTTTGGAAGAGTAAGAAAATTGATGAGAAAATCGATGACAAGATCAAATGTCTTGGGAGAACAAAGAAATTGATTTGAATGAGGAGAAAACTAAATTATCAACATCTTTAAAAGAAGCTTGGGATGCGATTGCGCGCAGTTTCATGGATGGTTTTGATAATGCTGATGATCAAGCTAAACTTATCTTTGTGGACTTGGATTTTTCACAACTAGATGTAGTTGAAGATGTCGTTGATGGGAAATTTTGGATGGACCCGCTAATGGGAAGATTGCGGTTGAATGATGTATTTGTTTTAATTTCCATTTCCTTTTGAGCATGAACTTGTTGTTTTTTTTATCGTGTGTTATATAACTTTCTTCTACTTTATTTGTTGAACACATTGGTGTTAGTTTTCTTGATTTGTGAATCTTACCTTGAATCCACTTGTGTTAGCTTTCTTGTTTGTCTTATTCTCGTTTTTGCTTTATAACGAGTTAACATAGATTTACCACTTGTTATAAAACGTTGTTGATTTGAAGAAACACTTGTCGCCTTTAGTAAAGATCCTTATGTTGAATACAAGCCTTGGTTTATCACAAGGTTATTTTGTATCATTTGATTCGGTTGCCTCGATGGAACTTTCTTTGAAATCACTTTTATGAAACGTCTTAAAAATTAATTCCTAAGTGCCTTCAGGTCACCACAAATTCTTGTGATGGAACGTCATTAAAGGTCATTCTCGGTCGCCTTCAAATCGTCCAAATTCTTTTGGTGGAACGCTTTGAAATGTCATTCTCGGATGCCTTCAAGTTGCCTAAATATTTTTTGGTGGAACACCTTGAAAGGTTATTCTCGAACACCTTCAGGTCACCCAAATTTCTTTTGGTGGAACGCCTTGAAAGGTCGTCCCCAAGCGCCTTTAAATCATCCAAATTCTTTTGATGGAACGCCTTGAAAGATTGTTCTTAGGCCCTTTCAGGTCGTCCAAATTTCTTTTTGTGAAACACCTTGAAAGGTTGTTCTCGAGTGCCTTCAAGTCATTCAAATTTCTTTTGATGAAACGTCTTGAAAGGTCATTCTCAAACACCTTTAGATCACCCAAATTTATTCATGTTTTATTATAGTAAATGGATGTTTTTAGAATCATAAAATTGATAGGAATTTTGGAGGTCCGAGGAAAAAAATAAAATAATATTTTAGAAGATGAAAAAAATGAAGATCACTTTTGAATTTGAATGCTTCTAGCTAACTACTAATAGTACTTGTTCACTGAAATAATTGTCTTTCATTTTGTTAACCATAATAGTACCTACAAAATACTCATTAACATATTTTCTTTCCTTCATGTGTAAAACTACAAACTCATTTTGTAATAATTGCAAATAAGCTAGTTTGATACATTATCCTTAATATTCCTGTTTCATGGAATCCCAAAAATTCTTTAACATGTATTTGTTGATTATTGTTTCTAGAATTTGTAATAGCCAGGAGCGTCCCGACCTTAAGCGATCTGTGGCCCATCTATGGTCGGCCCAATCACGCCCAGGGTCAATATTAAAAACGACAAAGGATCACAGCGTCAAGGTGGATCTAGCGATCGCGTGGGACACGGAGGAAATCTCGTTCCGTACGTGGCAGAACCACCTCATCACGTAGTCGGGTTTGACGGAACTACTTCGTCACGTGGTCGGATTCACTGAAACAACACGCGAAAGGGTCGAAGGGGAAAATTTCTGGCATAAAAGGGATGAACTAAATGTGAATTGGCATGAAATCTTTTTTGCTCTTGCTGGTGCTCGATCGGTAAACAAACGAAAAACAATGTGTGAAACCAATTACCGTGTTGGCAAGAACAATTGGCGCCCATTGTGGGACCCTGGTAAAACAGATTCCTAGGCCCTAGAAAATAACAACCCGACGTAAGAAATAGCGACCCGACATACGCAATGATGGAGAGTCCAGAGCCGAGTTCAACTCATCAGACAAACCATGCGCAAGATGCGCAACCAAAATCGACGACTACGAAGTTGCTGCAACAGATTTTGGAATTGAGGTGAGAGAACGAATTGATCTGCCAGAGAGCTGAAGAGGCTCATCGCCGTGTTGAGGAGGCCAATGCAGAACATGCCGCAGCTCGTTAGGAAACGGCTGAGGCTAGGCAATAGATGAACGAGACCCTTCGGGGTCAGGACGCCCTTCGACAGGCCAACGACAACCTCTTACGGCGCATACAAACTCGAGACAAGCATGAATGAGGTCGACGTCTTGAGGTCGTCGAAACACTTTCGGGAACGGCTCTGAAGTGGTTCAGTAGCTTGCCCCGTTCCTCTGTCACATCTTTCGTGATTTTCACTCGAGCGTTCTTGGAAAAGTTTGCGGCTAACAGGGTCAAAATCCCAAAGGTGGTAGATCTCTTTGATGTAAAGCAGAGGTTGGACGAAACTTTGAGGGATTTTTTGAACTGTTTATGCTATGCTTGCACTTGCATCACGAGTCTGAATGAAGAATTTCTAGTAGATGCATTCTTGAAAGGATTAACGACAAATTCGTTCAGTGAATCGCTCGTCCGGATTCCTGCCTTATCATTGTCGGAGATACGACTCCGAGAAACCACCCATATAGAACTAGAGGATGTGATGAGGCAAAAACATCGACAGGAGAAAAGCACTGTAACGGGATCCAAGATACGAGACATACGACGTGCCTATGACGACTCTCCGACCAAGAGGCCCGACAAAAGGTATGCCCCTTATGTGGCCCAAGCATCCGCTACCAGGCCGGGTCGGGGAGCAAAGGTTGATAGACGGCATGAACTGCTCAAGGTTCAAACTCAAGACGAAGCTCTCCTCGATAAAGAAACTGTGAAGGCCCTCAGATGGCCAGATCCTACCAACTAAGCAATGCCTCACATTGGCAAATCAACTGTAGAGGCTGAAGGGCGGAGCACAAAAAAGGAAATACATTCGCGAGCGCGACCATCGTAAAGAATCCAGCAGCAGTGAAGGAAAGTTCGATCACGTGTCACCTGTACTGGGAGATTTGAATACCATAGCTGGGGGATTTGCTGGCAGAGGAGTCACGTCCGCCAGCAGGAAGAGATACACAAGGAGTGTGATGACCGCCTCAGCAATGTGACAAAAGAAAATCCAACTAGCCCTCACGTTCTCGGATGAGGATCGGAAAGATGTCATCCACCACGATGACGATCCAATGCTGGTATCGGTAATCTTCATGGGAAGATGCGTCCATCGGGTATTGGTCGACCAGGGAAGCTCTGCCGACGTCATGTTCTGGGATGCGTTCACGGGATTGGGAGTCCCACAAGATCAATTGCGGCCTTTTGATGGAGTTCTAATTGGTTTTGCTGGCGACCCTGTAGAGGTCAAAGGTTATGCCGATATAAGGACAAATTTTTCGGATGGCGAGGCAGCAAAGACAATAGTGGTACGATACATAGTCGTGAAGGCTCCGTCCTCATATAACATTCTCCTTAGCCGACCATCACTTAATCGACTAGAAGCCGTGGTTTCCACAACTCACCTAAAGATGAAATTCCTGACAAACGATGGTCGTGTCGCCACACTGAGGGTTGATCAAGCCATAGCTTGAAAGTGCTATGAAAACAGTTTGAAACTACAAAGGCCCATGTATGCTCTATCCCTACTCAGGTCAAAGGTGAATAGTGCACTGGATTTCGATCCGCGAATCGAACGCGACGATAAAAGACCTCAACCCGTAGGGGCTTTGGAGGAAATCGATCTGGGAGACAGCAAAAAAGTTAAGATTGGTAGCGACTTAAACTTAAAGACTTGAGCCAAGCTCACAGAGGTTTTGCAGAAGAACAAAGCTTCCTTTGCCTGGTGTGCAAGTGACATGGTAGGAATCAACCCAGAAGTCATAGCCCACCGACTTAACATCGACCCACGCACCAAGCCCCGGGTGCAACGGAGAAGGAAAATGGAAACCGAGAAGTTTATGGCAATCCGGGAAGAGACCAATAAATTCCTATCAGTCAGACACATTCGGGAGATCCAATACCCTGAATGGTTGGCCAACGTAGTCATGGTGAAAAAATCAAATAGCAAATGGAGGATGTGTGTAGATTTTTCTGACCTCAACAATGCTTGTCCGAAGGATTCATATCTGTGGTCAACATCGACATGATGGTAGATAACGCTTCAGGATGCGGACTACTCAGTTTGATGGACGCGTACTCTGGATACAATCAGATTAGCATGCATCCAGAAGACTAGGAGAAGACGGCGTTCATGGGGGAAGCAACTACTTATTGCTATAGAGTCATGCCTTTTAGCCTGAAAAATGTCGGCACCACTTATCAACGCCTGATGGATCGGATATTGAAACCGTTGCCTCGCCAAAAAGTTCAAGCATATGTAGACGACATGGTAGTTACCTCCCCCGAAGCTAAAACGCATTCCACCGACCTTGCCGAGCTATTCGCCACCATAAATGGCTATGGGTTGAAGCTTAATCCGGACAAATGCGTATTCAGAGTAAAGGCAGGTAAATTCTTGGGTTTTTTGCTTACAGAAAGAAGAAATTGAGGCCAATCCTGACAAGTGCGCAACAATCTTGAACATGCGGAGTCTGAGCAATGTCAAAGAGGTACAACGACTGACAGGACGTATGGCTGCCTTGTCCAGATTCTTATCGAGGGTCGGGGACAAAGGACACCCATACTTCGAGTGTCTCCAAAAGAGGAAGAATTTTCAATGGTCAGATGACTGCGAATAAACTTTCTCACAACTGAAGGAACATCTCTCGAGCCCTCCGATGTTATCCCGACCTCAACCAGGTCAACCTTTGAAATTGTACGTGATGGTCACAAATAGGGCCGTGAGCTCGGCCCTCATGCAAGATCAAGGAGGAGAATAACGACCAATTTACTTCGTTAGCAAGACTCTGCGAGGGGCGGAAGCTCAGTATCAAAAACTAGAAAAGGTAGCCTTAGCCGTGGTGATCTCCACACGAAGGTTACGCCATTACTTCCAAGCTCATTCCGTAAAAGTTATGACCGATCAACTGATTAGGCAAATTCTTCAATAGCCTGAGGTATCCCGTCTCCTTATGAAATGGGCCATCGAGCTTTTAGAATATGACATCTCGTTCGAACCACGAGGCCCTATAAAAGCTCAAGTGTTGTCCGACTCTCTGGCCGAGCTGACTCCGCTGACAATGGAGGACAATAAGGCTGGCAGATGGGTTCTATCAGTTGATGGACCGACGAACTCAAAGGGAAGCGGAGCTGGAATAATTTTGGAAGATCTACAGGGTGCTCTGATGGAGCAGTCACTCTGTTTCGCTTTCCAAGCAAGTAATAACTAAGCAAAATACGAGGCCCTCATAGCCGACATGCTCCTTGCCAAGGAGTTAGGCGTGAAGGAGTTGATAGCGAAAAGTGATCCCTTACTCGGGAGAGTATCAAGCTAAGGATCCTCTACTTTCCAGATATCTAGATTTCGTCAGAACCCTAGCGGTCCATTTCACCTCGTTTAAGTTAATACACGTACCCCGGGAACAAAATTCGCGCACTGACTTATTGTCTAAGTTGGCGAGCTCATCCCGACCAAGACGCTAAAGATTGGTCATACGAGAAACCCTAGTAACACCCAAAGTCACAGATGTCGGATTGGATGTGTGTTCAATTAACACCGACTAAGTGGTTGATCGTATCCCATGCTCGTGGTTGGCCCCATACCTTTCATACTTGATAGATGGTCGCCTCCCATTTGACCCCACTGAAGCTTAAAACGATCAGGAAAAACACGGCTAGGTATACCATCATAGACGGAGGCCTTTTTCATCGTGGGTCAGCCGACCACTGCTAACCTGTGTCGCATCGGAAGATAGGGCGAAACTAATGTCCGAGCTCCACGATGGTATTTGTGGCAACCACATTGGGGGCAGGGCGTTATCACACAGGATCTTGCGGGCTGGATATTACTGACCCACATTGAGGCAAGATTGTCATGATTTCACAAAGAAATCCCCTCAATGTCAACGACATTCCGATCTCCACCGAGCTCCACCTAAATACCTACACTCCATAAACACCCCTTGGCCATTCATACCTGGGGAATTGACATTCTGGGTCCTTTTTCCTTTGGCATCACGATAACGAAAGTTCTTAATAGTCGCTATTGAGTACTTCACAAAGTGGATCGAGGCCGAACCTGTGGCAACAATTACAGCGAGCAAGGTTAAAATATTTCTCTGGTAAAATATCGTTTGTCGGTTCGGAGTCCTGACCTTAAAGCGATCTGTGGCCCATCTATGGTCGGCCCAATCATGCCTAGGGTCCATATTAAAAATGACAAAGGATCACAGCGTCAAGGTGGATCTAGCGATCACGTGGGACGTGGAGGAAATCTCGTTCCGTACGTGGCGGAACCACCTCATCACGTAGTCGAGTTTGACGGAACTACTTCGTCACGTAGTCGGATTCATCGGAACAACTCGCGAAAGAGTCGAAAGGAAAAATTTCTGGCATAAAAAGGATGAATTAAATATGAATTGGCATGAAATCTTTTTTGCTCTTGCCCGTGCTCGATCGGTAAATAAACGGAAAATAGCGTGCGAAATCAATTACCGTGTTGGCAAGAACAGAATTAAACTAAGACCTCAAATAAATAATCTTGAGCTTTCAAATTTTTCGACTTCTAATTTTCATGAGCTTTTTGTCGTGTCGTACCTACCTAGTGAAAAAAAAATATCTATTACCATCATTCAACAATTATAATGACTACCAAATATTTGTTCTCCTATTTGAAAAGAAAAACTCAATTGTTATGCTTTAATCTATATCTTCTAATAAGCTCCACAATGTAAGCCCTACAAGAAGAAGAGTAAGTTGGGAGAAAAAAAAAATGATGTATCTTATTAAATTGGAAACTGTTGGTTTATATAACTTTACAAAAACTAAAATTTGAACACCAAAAAAGAATTACCTACAACTAACATCACAAATTTAAAGGATAACAGTTACATAAAAGTAGGAATTCATTTAACCAAATAAAAACAAATTTGAATTAATCCGAACATACTTTTATATTGCTGATCTAACGAATGTCTTTTTCATCCATATCCGATCCTCGTCCCACTCCATTACAGCGCAGCACACTTATCGGTTCGGAACTTGGATTGGACAAAAACACCCTCATCAGTGTCCGATCATGGCACGCATTCGTATTATAACAACACACTCTCTACATTCGCCACATCTACGAACCTACCACCATGGCTTCTCTGGCATTACTCCGCAGAAAGATTATCATCACCCGCACCACGCTCTCCCACTCGCACGTGTGCGCACGAGCATTCTCCAACGCCGACAGCAACAGCCATCGCATCGAGAAGATTCTAGTAGCTAACCGCGGTGAAATAGCTTGCAGGATCATGCGCACCGCACGGAGGCTCGGCATTCAAACCGTCGCAGTGTACAGCGACGCCGATAGGGACTCGCTACACGTGGCCTCCGCCGACGAGGCCATCCGAATCGGGCCGCCACCGGCGCGCCTCAGTTACTTGAACGGAACCACCATCGTCGACGCCGCCATTCGCTCCGGCGCACAGGTCAACCCTCTTCACTCCCTTCGTTTTTCCTCTTTGTCTAATTGCCAATCCAATGATGACACGTGTAGTTTCGGTTATTAGGCTATTCACCCTGGGTATGGATTCTTGTCCGAGAGTGCTGTCTTCGCTAAGCTTTGTGAGGACAGTGGTCTCACGTTTATTGGGCCTCCTGCATCTGCAATTCGTGACATGGGAGACAAGAGGTACCGTAGAGTTAAATTTCATCATGATGTGTTATGAGTGCGTTTTCTTCTTATCCTTTTCTAATTATTTTATTCTATTTATTTATTTATTTTTGCATTGATGATGGCAGTGCATCGAAGAGAATAATGGGAGCTGCAGGGGTGCCTCTTGTGCCTGGATATCACGGAGATGATCAAGATATTGAGAGAATGAAGTTGGAAGCTGATAAGATTGGATATCCAGTCCTAATTAAGCCAACCCATGGTGGTGGAGGAAAGGTGCTTCCGATCTCGACATTCACAAGTTATTCCGTTTCCTTATCCTTAATCTAGTTGCTGGGGTTTGCTACTTTTCTTTATTTCATATTCAATCATAGAAGTACTCTCTTAGTTGGATGTTTATTAATAGAACTGTAAAAAGTGTGTTGTTACCTCCAGAATTTAGTCTGAACTGTGTAGGTTTTTTGCATTCCCTGTGGTTCTGATCACAAATTCCTCGTGATGGTTTTAAGTTGCTGTGATTCTAAATTTTTTATGGGGACCTTGGTCATCTCGTTTTCACTGATAGGTGATTGCTTAATGCGGATCATTATTATGATGTGTGGTAACTCATTTAGGTTTGTTTGTACTTGTTTCAGAGCTGAATGTTTATTCTGAGAATTCTGGATTTCTTTTATGGGGAAAGTAGATGATTGAGAGATATTTCTGAGAATATCTATTGCTGAAAGCTTACAGTTTCACTCGGTTGAATTTGGGCAATGTGAATATTGTAGGGTATGAGAATTGTGAACACTCCAGAGGAGTTTGTTGAATCATTCCTAGCAGCACAACGGGAAGCAGCAGCTTCTTTTGGTGTCAACACTATATTGCTGGAGAAGTATATTACACGGCCAAGACATATAGAAGTCCAAGTATTATGCTCATTTTTTTATCACTATACTGTCATATTTCTCCTTGAAGCTTCATTGGTTCCTTACATTTCTTCTGAAAACTAAAAGTTCCTAGTGGTGGATAGTCTTTTAGATTAGTCCTGAAACTCTGTTTTTACCTATTTCAGAATTTTACTGGAACAATGGCATTAAAGTACTGGCATCAATAGAGAATGTGATGTCTCACTGCTTGGATTTTATTACAGACTACTTTCTGTTAATGTAGATATTTGGGGATAAACATGGGAATGTTCTGCATTTGAATGAGCGAGATTGCAGTGTTCAGAGAAGACACCAAAAAATAATTGAAGAAGCTCCAGCTGTATGGCTTCCATTTCATGTCTTTGATATTTAGTTTCCTTTTTAAATTTTGCTGTACTTAAGAACTTGTAATAATTCAATTTGCAGCCAAACATTTCTGCCGACTTTCGCGCACACTTAGGTCAAGCTGCTGTTTCTGCAGCAAAGGTAAACCCCTTTTATTTGAAAATGCTAAACTGTACTTTCTCAGCCACTTTCAATAGTTTTTCATCAAGTGTTCAAGCATTAGGAATAATTGGTTCTTTGGTTTATGCTATGATGTACTGATACTTTAATTTGGGTCACGTATATATGTCAGACGCATATCCGTGTCCGATACTTTAGAATACTTTATTGATACTTACCATTGAAGCATCTAATTTATAAAGTCGTAGTAGACTACAAGAAAATATTTGAATAATGACCAATTTTAGTAACAAAATATAATTAGTTACTATACTGACCAATTCATAAACTAAACATTATTGGCAACTAATAGTTCAAAAAATTATAATTGGCCTCTAAATTTATAACTAAAGTAGACCAATTTAGGTACCAATTTATAAACTACACATTATTGTCAACTAAAATAGTTCAAAAAATTATAATTAGTCTCTAAATTGATAAATAAAGTAGTTTCTATTATTAATTGGTTTTTAAATTGGTGACTAACATTAGCTACCAAGGTTTTGACTACTAAAATAAATGGTCTTTAATTAGAAAATTGGTCTCTAACATTTTTTGTTATTAAAATTCGTCATTGTTTAAGAGTTTTCTTGTAGTGGTACTTTTATGATGACAATAATTTATATTTTTTATGTTGAAGACTTTAGTACATATGATTTTAATTTAAATTCACACAATAACAATCGCTTATTTATTATGTTTCTAAGAATTATTGTACACTTTTCATTATGAGTAGATAATGAATTTAGGATGGAAAGCTTCATCAAATTAGATTTGGGGTTATCTAGAGAGGATAATTGCATCATAACTACTTTAAAATTTCCTAATTAGCTTTTGCATTCTAGTATTTTCTGGAATAAATTACTGTGTTCTGTCTCTATTTAGGATAATAGTATACTGACATTTTGGTATGGTTTTATGTGTTTTAGAAGTGTATTAGCGTTTTGTTTTGTTTATGTTATATGTTATGTTTGTAATTTATAATTCTGTTTTGGAATTATATGGACATTTTAGTATCATTTTAAGTTTTTAATGTGATTTGCTACGGCCCCATATTAGAATATATTTTCCATTTATCTTATTATGTGTAATTTTAATAACAAATTAATTTGAACTAAAATATGTATTGTTATTGTTTACAAATTTAACTTAAGTACTATTTTGAATAAATAAATTTGAAAATTTGTAATTATCAAAATAGTTAGGAAAAGTATTTAATAGATTAAGTTGCAATTTGTCATATTTTACATATTTGTTCCTAAGTAATAAATTTATTACTTTTTTCAATTTTTAAAGGTGAAATGCGAAATCTCGAGTCATATTCATATAAATAAATTATGACATTTCCATAAAATTATGATGTAGGTAGGTTAATAAAACCACAATATGTTGTGCAGTTTCATGTTGGTGTTTAGTATTTAGTTAAGAGATGTATGAATTTAATTTTGAAAAATCTTATCCAATTATTGGAAATGAATTAAATTCAAATCCATTCCAAATCTAAAATATTGGATTGAAATTAAATCCAAATCTATATTTTGTGAAAAAACTAATTTGGATTTTATAAATCGAAATCTAAATAATTGGATTGTATTGTTGTATTTTCAATTCATATTTTCTAAAATAAAGTTTGAATGTTTATGATTTGGTTTTTTAAACTTTAAAATTGTATATTCTTTTTCGAATTCAGCTTTTACTAAAATTTTGTTGCATTTATGTAAGTAAATTAAATGATCATAGTCTTGCCTTGCATCTTTAGTCAGTAAATTTCGATATAAAAAATTTGTAATGTGTCCCTAAATTTAAGATTACCTTGTATATTTTGCGAATGCAACTTTAAATACAATTATATACATACTAACTTTGGCTACTCGTGTCTATAAAGTATATTAAACACACTTTCCACAATACCAAAAACAAAAACAATTAATGAAACCTATATACCAACATTACAAAAGCTTAAGTTTTTTTTTTTTTCTTACTTAAATATCTTAGTGATCTTGCAATCATTTCTTGATCATTATATTATGATCTTTTAATCATTTGACTTAGATCTTAACTCTGACTCATTTTGTAGGAAGAAATTCTAGAAAATATCATTTAAATAATTATTAATTTAGTATAACCTTGGTTTATTATTTATTCAATTTAAATTGCACCTACTATTGTGATATTGCAATCATTTTACTTCTTTCTTGATCATTATTTATAATCTTTTAATGATTTGACTTAGATCTTAAATCTGACTCATTTTGTTCGAAGGAATTGTAGAAAATATCATTTAAATAGTTATTAATTGAGTATAATCTTGATTTATTATTTATTCAATTTAAATTATACCAACTAAATAAAGAAAACAAAATAGTACATACTCCATAAATTTTCCTTGAATTTTTTGATATCTATTTCATCGTCATTTATTTGCAACGCAACTTAGAATTGTGACACGAGTGTTAGATATAGAAACTAGCCATGATCCTAAAAGTTTAATTTAAATAGTTCTAATTGTTTTGGACACACAACTAACATAACATTTAAACTAAAACAATTAATTGGAAGAAATATTATATTACCTCTTGTAGGCTTAATCTTTGCTTGTGTTAGATTAATTATGTGGTCTTTGAATTATGTTTTTCCTTCCAATAAATTAAAAACTTTGTTGCTCTCAACCAATTACTCCGCCACCACATTAAGAAATAGGAAAAACAGAACACAATAATAACTAATTTTACAGGCCTCAATGAAATGGAAGGTATACATTACTCTTACTCACCTTGGATGTATCACATTAAAAATAACATTTTCTAATTACAGTCTACTTTTAACAGTCCATGACACAAATCATATCTAATAAAAAACAATATGATCACTACTTAATAAAATAATTTGAATAAACATTTTCTTAAGACAATAAAAATGCAATTTATATGTACCAATCAATGCATAAATAGAATAACTTCTAGTTATTATTTCTTTTATAATTTTAAATTTGTACACCAGAAACATTAGCAATTTCTTTAGGCTATATACCAATTGCACTAATAAACAATTAGTTGTAGGGGTGTTCACATACCATATATTGCCCTTGATTTTTGAGCATTTTTAAAATTGTGCATGATATAAGTTTGAGTCTTTACTAATTTTTTCCCTCAGAAACCTACATTCTCCTTTCTTATCATGGCAGATGTCATGTTAGCCTACAAATATGCAGCATAATAAGTACATGCTAATTACCTATAAATAACTAGGTTTTAATTATAATTACAACAATTGCAGTACCAAACTCAACATATCAGTAAAGTTGCTAGCCTTTGTGTGCAAATAGGTTAGTAGGGAAGCAACATTTCAACAACATTTCGAATTACATAGAATGTCAAACATACATGCATTTATTCATGAGAACAATATGTAAAAAAACAGAGCAAAAATGTTATATTTGAGAAACTCCTAAACTACTGAATCCTGAAGTATGCACTTTACCTGATCCTGAAACTCTAAAACTACTTTATCCTCCCTACAAATGTCAAAATGACCAAAGTCAACCATGAGACTATATGAAATGGAATTCAAAAAAATAACATGAAAATTTTGCATTTGTTAGATGAATTTGATCTAAAGGCCATGAATCATGTATGGAAACTCAGTGACATAACTTGTATTTAAATCTATAGTAAAAGTTTATAACACATGGAACTACTCCTTTGCATATCCCAATTCGATATGGTGAAAAAGGTATTCCCTTTATCAGTTTGATAAACTTAATATAGTAATGACAAACCTTATGATAATTTAACAATTTTCCTAATATAATGTTGACCCTTAACTGTTGATGATAGAAAGTACATGGATAAACACAATAGTCATAGACAAAGTAAGAAGGTAATTTTGCAAGGAATGTGGATAGGTAGGCGCAGGAAGCAGTTGAGAAAGAAGTGATGAGGTTTGATAGTGGGATGAGGAAAACCTATAAATGAATGGTTTAGAAGTTGTAATGAAAGAAAATGTATCATGCATATATTAGATATTCTACTAGGGAAGCCAGATTTTGATCTCAATCCCTTTAATAACCTATACTGTCTGAAGTGAGTTAAATTGCTGAACGAAACTAGAAGCCCTACAACTATTGCTTGGGCTAACCGATTATGCAGGGATCCCATTTTTCTACAACAACTTTTAATTTCAAATTCTTGCGATTCGAAGACAATTAGTATGTTAACTCTTACCCTTTGCTTCAATCTTATAAAGATCCGAATTCCTACATCTGCTTTATTCTCAAACTCACAAAAGCAAGTTGATATAAACATCTACACAAAGATCCAAGTAAAGGCCACACTTACGTAAATACACTACTGAGACATTTAAAAAAAAAAAACCTATATTAAAAAATTAAGAACCATCCAATTCCAAAAGGATGCAAGAATCACAAATTGTATTCAAAGAAAATTAATATGTTAGCTTTTACCTTTGGCTTTGGTCTTAGTAAGACTTTAAGCTCTTACATTTATTTTAGTGTCAGACTCATAAAAGCATGTTAATATAAATACCCCCGCAAAGGTCTAAGTAAAGGAAACAAAGGTTGCTCGTGTTATGTTGTAATGAAATTGATACTTATGTTTGGAGGTCTAAGGTGTGTTGTTGTAGTACAAATGCATTGGCATTGGTAGGCTTTTTGGATAGTTTGATAGTTATTAATTATTTGTTCGCTTAATAGCATAAATATACAAATGACTTTCATGCACACTTAGGTGAGGCTTCTGTTTCTGCAGCAAAGGTAAAGTCCTTTTATTTCAAAATGTTAAATTGTACTTTCTCAGCCATATGCAATAGCTTCATCAAGTGCTAAAGGATTTCAAGTAATTGGTTCATTGATTTTGGCTGAGTCTGAAAATCTTTAGATAACTTGTATTCATGACCAGATTGATTTAGAATTTTGTTGGCAATTTTTCTTTTCTATTTTATATTAGCCACTGATTTCATATTTTTTTTTATGGCTGAAGGCAGTTAATTATTACAGTGCTGGGACTGTGGAGTTTATAGTTGATACAGTCTCTGACGAGTTTTACTTCATGGAGATGAATACACGTCTTCAGGTGCTTGTATTAATTTTTGCTGTCACTTCATCTTAGAATCAGCGCTTGCAAGAAGTGTAAGATGGGGAATTTGATACAGGTTGAGCATCCTGTCACAGAAATGATTGTTGGTCAGGATCTTGTTGAATGGCAAATTCTCGTTGCCAATGGAGAAACTCTTCCATTGAGTCAATCACAGGTACCCATATCAGGTGATGCTTCCTTTCCTATCTTTACTTTCTTCCTACCCTTTTTTCATTTTTAAGTGTAGCAGTGAGGGTGAATTTGAGAGTTTGCTTTGCTTAGTTTCATATTAAACATAATGAGTTTTTGATGTCTTAGAATTGACAGTTGGATCTGTATTTGTTCAACTAAAATATGTGCTTAGATTATACATTTGGTTGCTTTCTCAGCTACTAAGCCAGAAGACAGAAAAGTCACAATATGTGTAAAATAATCTGTATAACTGGTATGAATAGGTTTAAATATTTGATTTAATCTGAGTGTAAACTATAGGCCTAAATTATGTTATATACTCAGCAAAAAGAAAAAGAACTCTTACCAATATTTATGACTAATTACTGGAGGTCATCTTAGTGACATCCTCTAAAATTGTATGCAATGATTAGGCAAACTGAGCTGGTATTTCTGAAAATTAACAAAATTAGAATTTTTTTTGTAAACCACTATTTATTGAATTGTGGTTTGTCAACTCTTTATTATACTATCGCGAGAACATGTGTAAAGTTCCATCCATCTATTATGCAGACATTAAAGTTTCTGTATATTATAATTCTTTTTGTGATGGCATTGGCAGGCCATGCTTTTGAAGCTCGAATCTATGCTGAAAATGTTCAAAAAGGGTTTCTTCCAGCAACTGGAGTTCTACACCATTATCATGTCCCAGTCTCATCTGAAGGTCAGATATGCAAAATTAAATTGCTAATTTATTTATGGTGGATCTAGAAATTTTCCTCAGTGCTTTGTTTGAAGAGCATGAAACTCCAATTTAGATTTGTGGATCTTTCTTTTTTTGCTTACTTAAAATCTGCTGTTTTGGCAGTTCGGTTGGAGACTGGGGTTAGACAAGGAGACACTGTTAGCATGCACTATGATCCTATGATTGCTAAGCTTGTGGTGTGGGGAGACAATCGTGCTTCTGCATTGGTCAAACTGAAGGATAGTTTGTCAAAGTTTCAGGTAGACTAAAATTTTTTGTATTACCTGTGTACTATGTGAAATGTTGGTGAGATTTTGCAGTAAATTGACTTTTTCTAAGTTGAGATGTTATATTAGTTACCCTTTATTAGATTCTATATTTATAACCTTTGGGGCAAGGGTGGACATGGTCCAGATGGGGGTGATGAAGTGTTCAGACATGTAAGAAACTAAGGGTGTTTGTGTTGGGTTTTGGAGAAAAAGGGAAGGAAGGGCAAACTTTTATTTTTAAATTAGTAGTTATGTTATATTTTTTATAAAAATAAACAAAAGCCCCTTCAAAAGTCAAATCCTAAACACTAGACATTTCATCCCCCTCTCCGTATACAATAGAGATTGAAGTAGTTTTAAGTAAAAAAACACTTTCTAGCTGTATCATGTCTTTTTAAAATTTGCTCATGTTTAAATTGCTAATATCTTCCTGTACAGGTTGCAGGTTTACCAACCAATGTCAACTTCATTCTAAAGCTAGCTAACCACGGGGCATTTGCAAATGGCAATGTGGAGACTCATTTTATTGATAATTACAAAGAAGACCTCTTTGGAGATGCTAACAACTCAGTGTCTGTCAAAGAAGCATACGAAGCTGCTAGACATAATGCATCTCTAGTGGCCGCATGTCTCATTGAGAAAGAGCATTTCATATCGGCAAGAAATCCCCCTGGTAAACTGTCTCATTCTTGTTTTGTAAAGTACGGAGTTGCTTTTGTTTATTTCCTTGATATTTACATCTGTATTTTCAGGGGGTAGCAGCTTACTCCCTATATGGTATTCTTCTCCGCCTTTTAGAGTTCATCATCAGGCTAAGCGTAAAATGGAACTTGAATGGGAAAATGAATATGATAGTGGTAGCTCAAAGACCATGATGCTTACCATCACCTGTCAGCCTGCTGGGAGATACCTGATTGAGGTACTGTGTGAAATAGTAATTTTTTTTCCTGTTTAATTGTGCCACGTATTATCTAAAATGTTGATTCAAGATGATATTGTTTGTTTCTTCCAGACAGAAGAAAATGGATATCCTGTTTTAGACGTCAAAGCATCATATGTAAAAGATCGCCATTTTAGAGTTGAAGCTGGTGGTGTAATCAATGATGTTAATGTAGCTGTTTATTCAAAGGTAAATGTTTTCCACCGCATAGTTGAATTTTGAGTTTATGTGGATTGATTTGGTAAAAACATCTTGATTGTCAAATACATTTCTTCAGCTTATAAGACAAGTTTGATTTTCCTGGAACTCAGGATCAAATAAGGCACATTCATATTTGGCAAGGATCCCATCATCATTATTTCAAAGAGAAGTTAGGCCTGGATTTATCTGAGGATGGAGAATTACATGATAAACCCAAAGTTGAAACATCTGCCAATCCTCGAGGGACAGTTGTGGCACCCATGGCAGGCTTGGTAGTTAAAGTTCTAGTGGAGAACAAGACAAGAGTAGAGGAAGGTCAACCTGTGTTAGTATTAGAAGCAATGAAGATGGAGGTTTGTACAATTGCTCTGTGACGTTGGAAACTTCTCTTTATCTGCTTTATTTATATATTCAGAACGTTATATATAACCAACAATGTTCTGTACTTCTAGCATGTTGTAAAGGCACCATCTTCTGGTTATGTGCATGAACTTCAAGTCACGGTTGGTGAACAGGTTTCAGATGGCAGTGTTCTTTTCAGTGTAAAGGTTAGTTAATTACCTTTGTTATTCTTTTCATTAGCCATGGCCAGGTTATTCTACCAATTCTTTTTGCTTTCATGTTTCAGTATCTAATTGTATCACATTGTTTCAATATTATTCTGTTATGATGTTGATGTTTATTTCATTTTTTGTTTTGCAATGACTAATGATACTTAAAGACAGTCTGCTTGTTTAAATAGGTAAAAATAACAATGCAGATGGAAATGTGAATTTATGTGGACTGTGTGTTGAAATAAATTATTCTTTTGCAACATTTATATGTTTAATTAGCATTTCTCATTATATATTATTCTTCAACATTACTGAATCTGGTAATAAAGTATGTTAGTGTCCACACTTCTTAGATCATGAGTAATGCTGATTGTGGTGCTTGGACAGGATCAATAAAATCTCACACGGATTACAGCTTTACCTTTATGTCAAGATTTTGGCAACAGGGCCTCTATCTGAATGGATACTTGCTTGCACACAGGAGGAGGGACAACCGAACGCCTTGAATTTGATTACTTAGAAGTCCTTGTAACTTAATTTTTCAAGTTACAAAGGATGACATGTACTCTACAATAATGCAAATAGTTCCTCCACTAACTAAATAATAAGACCACAAATTGCTTCATGTTTATATATTCTTCCATCAGTCTTTTTCCATGCGCATACGCCTAAAAATAATGGGATAGTCAGAAACCACCATGTCTTGGGGAAAACAAGGACACTGCTACCAAAGTGAAGAGCCAAAATTTAAACTTTCACGTCTTTGGTCTCATAATAGAATCACACATTGATTTTTAACCATAGGTTTTTCCTCCATAATTTCCTAAACATGCTGTTGTTATTTGAATATGTTTTGTTGGAGTTTCAGAGGAAACTTCAAATCTGGAATATATATATATATATATTGTCATTATAACTGTAAGTGATGTGATGATACATTCGGCAGATGCCTGTTGTGTTGTAGAGTATGTTCTGGGTCACAATGTTTTCTTCTTCCGAAGATGAGAGAGATCATTGCTTGCTCGATCAACAAACAGCGTGAGATTTTCATTAGTACATTGTTTAGGAGTTTAGGCATAGAGATCAGAGATGCATGAGCTCTTTTCTTATATTGCAAAGAAAGTACCCCTGAAATCCAACTTTAACCTGAAGACCGAGCCAAGTGTTTAATCGTCGGATCCGGATAAACTGTTTTTTTTTTCTTCAACTTATCACATTGTATAACAAACTTTAACATAAATAATTTTAGAAAAAAAATTAAATAATTTTGTTACTTAAAGTTAGTTCATACTCAAGTAAAATGTATGAGAAACTTTTACAGAATCAGATTATCAATTTATGTATAAGCTCATTGTAGTTCATGGGAACACTTTTCTATTTTTCATGTTTTCTTCTAAGAATATTATGGAGAAACTTATGAGCATTTTCTTCCTACACCTCCATAACTTTCTTTCTGTACCCTATAAATTTTTCTCATTTTTCCCTTTCCGAATTATATAATGTGAAAGTCATTTTTATGCAATTTGAAAGTCACACAATTTGAAATCAAAAGAAATTTTTAAATTGTACAATTTGAAAAGTTTTAAAATTGTAGTTTGAAAATTAAAAAGTAATTGTTGAATTATACAATTAGAATACTTTCTGGATTGAGAGTAAAAAAAATGACTTTCTAACTGTATAATTCAAAAAACAACAAAATGAAAAATAAAGAAGTTTGAAAATGCATGAAGAAAGTTATGGAAGTCCACAAAGAAACTGCTCTGTATTGAGTAATTTTTGGTATCCACAGTTTAATTGTTTTTCTTCTACAGCCAATAATTTAATAAGCTCATCTTTCGTGATTTGTAATTTATAAACTCAATTCACACTATCTCAAAGCCTTTATAATTACTAGCAAGTAATTTTAAGGGTTTCTCTATGCACCTTCAATACTTCTTCATTACCTCCAATAAATTTTAAAATTCTCAAATTACCCTCTGTTGAACTTGTTAAAATATAAGTAAACTTCTCTCTCCTAATTAATGCGCAATCTACAGTTTTTCTTCTTTCTCTTTTCCAGATTCTCTATTAGTTCTTTTTTTTTATCAAATATACTTGATATTTTAAATATCTTTTTAATATTTAAAAAATTAAAATTATCAGTTCTTTTTTTTATCTTATCTGAACATTAAAAATATACTTGATATTTTAAATATTTTTTTAATATTTAAAAAATTAAAACTAATAATAAGGAATGTATTATAAAAATATAATAGAAGAATAATACCAAAAAAATAAAAATCACAGAATCCAAATTCCTCCTCTTCTCTTCTTTCCCTCAAAAAGTACAAACACACCGATACTTTAAAAAAAGAAAATCACAAAAAATTTCAAAACAAAATTTAACAAAACCTTTATAGATTATTGGGTTCAACAAATTTCACATTCGTTTAAAGCGCATTTACCAGATATCCAAATCACATATTTTTTTAATTAGTTTTTTAAATTCTTTTTAATACATTTATCAAATAATTAAAATAAATAAAAAAACAATTATTAAATAATTATTGGAAAAACTAACAAAAGAAGTAAAAAAAATAAAAAAAAAGAAAAAATATTTGTTAAAGAAAGACAATTACGAAAGTGGACATCCATAACCATTCAAGTGCCCAAATGAAAAAAATTATAAAACAAATTAAAAACTGAATTAAAAAATAAAACTTTTTAATAACAACAAACAAATATATAGGTAGCGTAAAAAAAGTATTCAAACAAAATAACATCATCACCAACAAATTAAATAACAATATTTTGAAAAAAAAATATATTTAAAACCATGATCCGATCTCAACAACGGGTAACTTAGTTAATCGGAAGTCCATATCCGTGACCTGCTAAAAGCAACATTTGTTTTCATAGTTTACTAGATGTCGACATCCGTGACCATAATATACCAGATGTTCACATATGTTTCAGTAAAATTGATATTCGTCATCAAAGTGTACCGGAAGTTGACATCCGATTATGTTTGATATCGGATGTCCACCTCCAATACAAGTAGAACACTTTTTTTAATGAGCACTGGATATTGACAACCGGTAATCAAATGTAATGGATGTCCAAATCCAGTTAATATCAAACAACAAATACCTCCTACTATGTTGCGAATGTCGACATCTGGTATATTTAAAAAAAAAAAAAATTACGCTTTATCAACTAAAAATTAGGTAAATGAATAACAAGCAACAAATGAATAGCAAAATGTATCAAAAAATTACAACGTTCTTTCAAATGAGGTTGGAGAGGAGAGTTGAAAATTGGGTGTGCATATATCCGTTAAAAAAGCATGCTTTAGTAAAAGATTTTTAATTACTTTACCTATTTTGGTATGTAAGGACTTAATTTTATGCAAGCCATACGTATATTATACATATATACACTTGAGGAATGAAATGAGATGAGCGATTAATGCTAATTTAAAACTTAAAAATAAAAGAAAATTAATTGAAAAAACAAATGTAATTTTTTTAAATGATAGTATTTACTTCGTTAGTTCAGTATAATCTTCAAGAAACTCGAATTGTCTTAAAATTGCGTCCTAAATCTTTCAAAATATATGTTCGTTTATGGCAACCGTAACACCAATTGTTCAAAGAAAAAATTATTAGAAAAGCAACTTTCAAGTTCGAAACCCCCTAAACAATTCCCAACAAAAATGCTATTAGTTCACAATATTTAAAATTGAAAAAATAAATCTTTGTCCAAAAAATCACCTCAACGAAACAAGTTAACCATCAGAAACAATTCCTACAATACGAGTTTTTTTTAATATTTTTGCCACATCATAAAAGGGTATGATCAACCCCTAATAATTTCTGTCAAGTTTTAAACCACTGACTACAAGTTGCAACCAAGTCCTTGAGTATAAGAAAATGAGAGTATCTTTGTACAACAATATGAAGGGTATTGTTCTGTGGAAAATCAAGCATCAAAACCAGAATAGATACCATTCTCTCTCAACAGCCTCTTCTCTTCTTCAACATAATTTTTGCCCCTGCTAGCTTGACCCAACTCTCTCTTCCTCTTTTCTTTCTGAGAGAAAGAAAGATTCTTCTTGTCATTCCTAGTCAGGGCAGCTGGCAGCTGCTCTCCTTGGGAAATAGCCTCCCTTGTTTTTTGTCGTTCTTCATATGATTCTTCAATCTCCTTCTCTGCACGCTTTTCTTTTCCACTGGACCACGACCAATCTTGCTTCGACTCATCCCCTTCTCTGGGTGCTGGTACTTTTAGGACCGAAGGTCCACCTCTATACCCATGTCTCCTCAGAGCCTCAAAGTCAATTACACCACTTTTCTGCTTCCTAGATTTACCTGAACACAAAAATTTTTAATAAAGCGACAAAATTAGGGAGACAACTTTTAAAGCTATATGGTACTCTCCAGTATTTTCATGAAATAACCCCATGCCACCAACTATGATCAAGTCAAGTCAGGATAAGGTTTAACGATTCTGATATTCTCATTTTCTGTTTCCCGGAAAATTACAGTTCAAGATGCCAAACAAATTCTTGCAACAATTTATGTGAAGCCAAAATAGTACAATAGTTCACATGGTTAATTGTGTGCTTAAATTAGTCGACCCTTTTAATGCATGTACGATGTAGAGAAATCAGAATCAACTCCTATAGTGAGGCTAGCAACAGATAGGTGAGAGTAATGTTAGCAGACACCCTAGAGAGATATGGAAATAAAAGAGAGAAGTGATAGATCCAATAGAATATATGGTAAGAAAAAAGAAGATATAGAAAAATGGATGGATCAAATGGGTGTTTGTAATAATGGAGGGTCCATGTATTATTACCTGGATGGGTAATTCATCCTAGCCAAAGACTTTGTCAATCAGCAACTGAATAGTGACAGATCAGAAACTATATTGCACTAACTCAACTTGCGGGTGAGTTTAAACCCTCAACAACTGAATCTACGTCAGTAGAGACTATCGATATCAGTTAAAAACAGATAATCGCTTCTAAAGTAGGGCATGATCAAATTGTGTCAACTCTCAACCATAAGATTATCCCTCAGTTATCTTTTTGCTTTAGCCAATACTTCTAAGCTATTAGATGCCTACCAATGAAGGACGACTTATTAGAAAAAAAAGATATTCATCAGTGTGATTTTACAAGGGACTTTTATCCAATATACCCTTCTCCAGAAGTTAAGAAAATTCCACAGCAACACGATACCATTGGATTAAACCAATGACAGAGTTTCATATTGCTAGGATGAGCGTCAGCATCAATCCACATTATAGGCACAAAGAAGATAACTGTAAAAGCAGTAAAGATAATCCAATCGCTATTTATGTTGTGAATTTCATGAAATACACCCACAGCACAAAACACAAAACATGGGAGTGCGACATAACCCCAACAAGAGCCTATGTACATCCATTGCTGAATTGAATCAAATTTGTCAAGATACTTTGTGCACCTGTCACTCCCCCATGAATTATTGTCATAACCAAGCAAAGTGTATAACTTTCACATTGAATCAAAGTTTGAGCAATCAGCAGAGTGATAAAAACTACCAGACAAAAAAGAGAGGATGTACATTAAATAATACCTTTGGAGTTTTCCGCTCCAGCTTCACTATCATGTTCAGAGTCTGAATGTGAAGATGATGACTCGTCATCATCACTCCATGGCATAGTCCTCTTCATAGTACGGATAATGCCACGGCACAATCACCACGGATACAAACAAGGGTTCAACCCCCGATGATGCTTCTCTGCAACTAAAAAGTGAAAGATGCCATGCTCAAATACCGCTCCACAGAAACTAACAACACGTTCAATCTAAGAATAAAAATTTGAAATTTAAAATGATAACAAAAAAGTGATGAATTATTAGGAGCTGAGCTGAGCTGAGCTTGCCCTCAAAGACGCAGACCGATGAAAAATTTTCAGAAACTGTACAAAAAACAGAGAACTAAACATGCGCGTGCCGTAAGTAACAACAGGGGAATTAAACGGTGATGAATTTTGGGGAAAAAAATAGGAAAGAAGAAAGAAATGAAAAAGCTGAAAAAATAGAGTACCGAGGAAAGGGAAGTGAGAGAGTACCGACACTGGTTCGGTGGTCGTTGGTGGCTGCTTTCGGAATCGGAATTTGGATTCTGATTACGCTCTCTGCTATAAACCCCTTTTTAGGGATTTCTCAGCTGCGAATTTAGAATTCTGCAGTTTCCACTGCAGAAAAAAGAAATAAAATAAAAACATATCCTAATTGCGGTTCGGTTTAACTTTTTGTAAGTAAAAAAGAAAGAAAAGGAAAACCTAATCTCGTGACAAAGAGGAAAACTAATTATCAATTAACTTTGAAATTGCAATAATTAGTTAAAATAATCCAGAATTTCAAAATTAAAATGGCCTTTTGGTTTTTAGAAATTTTAATGAAGAGTCAAATCAAGTCTCTAAAATAAAAATAAAAAATGAGAGAAAATTTTATGAGATCCTTTAGGGCGTGTTCTTTTGTGTAGATGGATTTGAGGGAGAGTGTGAAAATGGATTTGTGTGGATTTAAATGAATGGATATATGTGTTTTTTTGAGTGGATTTAGAGGATAAAATGAGTGAATTTGGAGATAAGTTCTATAAAGATTAGTGAGAGATTTGATTGATGTGATAGATAAAATAAATTGTAAAAATAGATAAAATTAAAAAGTTACCAAAATATCCTTGATGAAAAAAAGATAATGGTTTTGTAATTTGATGTTATAAAAATAATTACAAATAATTAATACGAATTAAAACAAATATTAAAATTATATGAATTTTTAAAATAAAAAAGTTTAAATTTTTATGAATGTGAAAAAATTTATACAATTAAATTTAAAAAAAAATTATACAAAAATTAATAATAGTAATTATTATATATATTATTATTTTTTAATAATTTTAATTAATATTAATTATTCTACATATTTATATATAATTTTTATTATTATTAATTATTATATACTTAAAAATAATAATTATTTTATATATTAATTGTGATATATTAATATATTAATTATTATATATTTATATATATTTATATATATATATTATTAATAATTATTATTATTATATATACATATATTATTATTTATTATATATAAAAATATAATAATAAATAATAATATATTTATATATATAATTATTTAAAAAATATGATAGTTTAGGGTTCACATAAATAATTTAGTGGTTTTATTATATATATAGGGATATATTTGTAAAACAGTAATATATTCACTCAAATCTCTGATGTTTAAAGAGGATGAAATGAAAAATTTATTTTCCGAATCCGCTCCTTCATTCTCTTTCAAATTGGTGGATGTGAACATGATTTCATTCACAAATCCATCGCAACAAATCTATGGTAATAGTACTATCAGTAGAAGCGAACACAGTCTTAGGGTGTGTTCTTATGTGAATAATGATTTGAGGAAGAGGGAGATGATTGATTTAGGTTGATTAAAAGGTGATGTTTATGTTGTTCTTTTTTATGAATGTGGAGGTGATAGTAGGGTGGATTTGAGAGTAATTTTGTGAAAATTTGTGAAGAATTTGACTGATATGACTAAAAAAATTAAATTTAATAGATGAAAAAGTCAGATTACCTAATTGTCCTTGGTGTTGAAAGTAATATAAAATGATATTTAGATAAATTGTAATTAATTTTTGATATTTTATTTTATCATGAATAAAATTATTAATAATATTTATTAATTGAAAAAAAGTTTATAATATATTTGATTTGAAAATTTTAATATTTTAATTTTAAATAATATAGAAAAAGAAGTGATTAGGTTGCATGAAAAGCTAACCACTTAAACAAAACATGCATGCAAAGCTAGTTTAGTTCAAATACATCCAAGTAAAAGAGAATCGGATCTATTTGTTTCTTATCCTATTCTAGTTTTCCTTTCCAAAAACAGATCCGATTACACTTTCTTTCTTAAAACATATCTGATTCTAACTACAACAGATCCAGATCCAAATATTATAGATTTGTTCTCCCCTCCGTGTTGTGCCATGTGTTTCATCATAGTTCTCTTTAGACGAGGGTATAATAGTAAAGTGCTTCAAATCATTCTCAAATCTCTTTTGACGATACAAAATGGATATACATCTCGCAAATGAACGATTTCTCTCCCTTTCAATTCCACCAAAAAGAACACAAAATATTCTCTAAATCATCGCTTCCTATCTTTTATAAACAGTAATCACCTTGAAAAGAACACGGTCTTAATGTCTAAAATTCCACAAATTGATAAAAAAGTTAAAAGGGTAATAATTCTAGGCTTATTACTTTAACAATTCATTAAATTCTTTTCACGTCTTTTGACCCATAATTCACATAACTTTATAAATTTTATCCTAATATTACTTAGTCATTAGTAGGATTAATGATTAATACGACAGAAACTAGATTTATAATAACTAAAACCTTCTTCTTGACACCGATAGGTTTAAAATAGATTAGTCATTTGTTTAATTATCTAGTTTAAATGTTTGTGCAGTTTGCATATAAGCTGAATTAAATCTACGAGAAAACTATAATTGTAGTGGTTCCGATATATTTAAATTTATTATATAAAAATATTAAGGTTTCATTATTCTTTTAATTTTTGGTTTTTCTCAAAAATATTAAATTAATTATTCATTTTTTTTAATTTAGTTCTAACTTTTTTGAAAAATATTCGATTAAATTTTTTCTTAATATTGTAAAAAAAATGTTAAAGACACTATGTCAATTTATATATTATTTTTAGTTTGTATGAATTTTTTTATTTTTTTAAAAAACTTTTTTTACCTATCATTTTAAAGTTGTGTCGTATGATATTATCAATGTGACATGATAAGTAATAGTGTAACCTGACAAATCTTAACTTAGTTTTTACGTTTTTTTATTTAATTTAGTCTCAATCTTTTATAAATAGAATAATGTTCTCCATCTTAGGACAAAATTTATTTCTTTTTAAAAAGTTTATGTTGTTATTTTTATTAAAATTAACGTTTTTATTATATATTTTTGAAAAAAAAAATTAAACTAACTTTAAAATCTATACCAAATTAAAAAACGACATGAAAAAAAATTAAAATTAATAAGTGAATAGTATAATTTTTCAAAATTCAAATCTTGACTTCACATACTTTTATATATATATATATATATATATATATATATATATATATATTTTCTTTTTTTATTATTTTTATTGCTTTCAAAAAGTATTTCTTAGTTTTCATTTGGTATAGATTTTCAGGTTATAATTTAATTTTTTTTCCAAAAATATTTAATAAAAAAAATTAATTTCAAGAAAAATAATAACATAAGATTTATACAAAAAATAAATTTTGTCTTAATTTGAAGGAAATAACATTGCTCAAAATTGGGAATAAATTGCATATAAAAAGAAATATAGGGACTAAATAAAAGGATTTTAGGTTCTACATGAGTCTAGCAAATCTTAGAGAGTAAATGATAAGTTATAAACTTTTTTACTCAACAAATGATTATTCCCCTAACAAATTATGTATAATTTGTCTAACAAATAAGATTTTGCTCAACAAATCTATAACTTGTAGAGAGTAATAAAAATTTAAGTAACTAAATATACTCACTGATGCCAAATTTGTTGAAGGAAATGACTTTTGTACAATAATTATACACGTAAAGGTATGATGTAGTGTTGCATTAATAAAAAAATAGCCAATTCATTAGATTGATTACATGAAAAATTATAAGAAGTTTATATGTGACTTCTTTCTAGGTTTCACAAATAGGAAAAGAATTAAGTTTGTCGACTTAAAATGTCAATTTATGGACTAAAAGAGAAATTGTACACTTTGATTTTATGACTTTTTCAAGTGCATTCATTAGGTTATGTATCGATTATTTCACTTGTCATAAGATACTTTTGCCATTAAGCCAACATCAAAGATTTGTCAATGTTATGGACCTAGTATCACAATTTATGTCTTCTCCTTGTGACTCATATTGGTAGACAACACTTAGAATGGTGTGATATATCAAATCTACCTCAAACCATGACAAACTACTTTCATTAGATCCTCTATCTACTTGAGGGCATATAATGATTTGGATTGGACATCTTGCTCCACAACTGAAATATCCACTATCAGTTATTGTAATTTTTAGATGTAAGTCTCGTGTCATGTGAACCAAGAAATAGTCACTAGTATCTCAGAAAGTCGAGTCTCATGTCATTTCAATGTTGTTAGTGAACTAACAAGTTTGCACACTGATAAGTGTAAAGAATGCCTAAATTTCCATAGGAGTTTGAAAAAATGAGGTATAGAGAATTAAATGTTCTTGAATTTAATGTTATTTTGATGAATTGCAACGAATTTGGGGAGAAAATAGTAATGTTGTACCTGAGCCACAAGTATTGACGTTGAGCACTCAAGGCGACAAAGAAAGGAATTGAATTATAACATTGAAGTTGAGCGACACAGACTGGTGTTGAGCCACACAATAAAACCCTCTGCATGAGAAAACCTGAAGCACCAAACAAAAGGCTTGAGTTACCTAGGAAACCCTCCAAAGAAGGAAAACTGAAGTTCAAATCATCAAAAATGAGGGCTGAGCTAAAACAAAACCCAACATAGGAAGAAACCCCTTGTTGTTGAGCACCATAAAATGAAGTTAAGCACCGTCCAAAATAGTTTATAAAAATAGGGCCTTGCCTTTAGTTTTATCATCTCATTCTTGGCTTATTTAGGCACTCTCTTTGAAATAAAGTAGAATATCTTAGTTAGGGGCATATATGGGAGGTACAACAAACTCCATGAGTTTAGCATTTATCATCATTATGAGAAGTTGAACTCTCATGTGTTAAAGGTTGGACGTAATTTATTCTAATTCTTTGTATTATTACCTCATTTATATTTATGTATGCTTGTATTCAAATATTTATGGTTTGATTTATGCTTATTGCTAGGGTGAATTAATTACTCATCTTATTCCACTAGTTTGGACTGAGTTGGGAAACTAATCTTAAATTGTGGTCCAATCAAACTATCGCATTCTTGTTAGAGACTAGTATATGGTCTATAGCTTGGACTAGATATAAAGTTTTGTACTTAAGGCAAGGATTCTTTCAACCAAAAATGGAGGAATCATATTGGATTTGGAGTTCTTAGGTTCTAGACTATAGGAATGAGTCTAGAAGTACCATAGAGTACTTACAAGACATTGAATGAATTGCATCTAAATATAAAAGATAAGTAGTAGTACAATAGAAGAAGAATGAAATCTAACCTCAACACATTTTATCATTATATTTCTCAAAATCTTCTTAAAGTTGGTTTTATGATCATTGCACTTTTAATAAACATTGTTCCATTCAATTTAATCCAAAATTAAATATTGGAAAATATTAACAAATCCATGTGGATACGACACTTACTATGCACTCGATACTCTTGCTAGAATTGATTGCTTCTTGAGTTATTACAGTTAGAAATACAAACAGTTTTTGTTTTTCTCTATTGGCTCTTCTATGTTATACCGTTAGTTATTTCTTTTGTTAAATCCTTTAGTTCTTCTTCATTCTTTTGTAAATTATGCCTTATAAAAGTCTTCCCTTTATACTGATACAATTGAGTTGATCAATAAAGAGCTACGCAAAGTTTCACAATCTTAGGCCATACCATAAGCATTGATATGGTATCAAATTTGGAATTTATGTCCTTGCTTCCACATCTTTCTTTGCTGCTTGTTATCAACCATGGCTCATTCCAGCCAAAACAACATACCACCAGATCATCTTATCAATCCAGCAAACTCCTCCTACCTACACCCTGGTGAAAACCGATCAATTGTTCTTGTCTTATCCTTTTTGCACAAAGACTAATTTCCATCAAAGGCAACATGAAATGTTGGTAGCCCTATAAACCAAGAACAAGAAAAGATTTGTCAATGAAAGTCTTCCTTGCCCTCCGTTAATGGCCCGATGAAAGGTTCAAATTTTCCAGTAAGTATATTGGGTCTGTTGTAGTGCAACAAGGTCTTATCTACAAAGATTTGGTAACTAGATCAGTGCTCTATAATTTGACTCAAAGTTTGGCAATAGAACAATAGATGAGTTTTGGTTTTTATATTGCTAAAGATAAATAAAACTATATTTGAGATAGATGATGCTGATAAAAACGTTGGTATTGAAGTTGGCCTCTTAACTCTACTATATTACCCTTAATTATCTATATATCATGTTCTTTATTTCTAATATTCATGGAAATATGCTTAACTTGTAGATCAAACTACATGTCTGTGAAAGTGAACCTAAGGGTGTTAGACACAAGATTTCCCAATGTAGGTGGAGGAACCCTTGCTTTGAGAACAAGACTCTTTAAACCAACTGATCATGCATATCCATGTATGGTATATGCCAAGGGTCAGGAGAATTGATTGGATCTAAACACTAGACCAGATGTCTCTGCATCTAGTGTTGATGAGGTATGATAATTGACCAAATCAATACGGAGTGAAACGCAAATCAAGTAACTAACACATAGAAACAAGAACACAATACATATATAATAAGATGTAATACAGAGAGAGTTTATAAGTTACATTCAATTCCATCTATAGAGAAATTAGTTGCTCATGATGATCTCTACAAGATGAATGTGGAGTAGCATCCTTCCTTCCATAGGTTTTACAATATATTTACTATAAACTACACTAATATAAGTGTTTCTCTCTCTAGACTATAGTATAGAACTACATTAGAATCAACGTTCAAATCAACATATAAAACCCAAGGGTCATGCCCTATATTTATAGATTTTCAAGTGTTGCTCCAACTTCCATCTTTGAAGTTTAGCCACAGAGGTTTCCTTTCAAAGTGGGTTTCTTCCCAACCTTGGGCATCCATCTTTTGCAGGCCAGCAATGGAGGTTTCCCTGCCATGGAGATTTCCTTTTCGTACTCAGCTTCAAATCTAGAGCTTCATTTTGCTGTTAACTTTTCTTAAAATATGGCTTAAGCGCCAAATTTCATTGTTCAACCGTAGGCTTAAAATTTAACTTTATCAGCTCATCTTTTGGCTTGAGCTGCAACTTTTAGGGCTTAGCACCAACTTTATAATTTACTTCATTTTACCTGTAAAATAGCACAAAATGTATTAAATTCCACTTTTTATACTTTCTCATCACCATATTACGTAATTATGTAAAATTAAGGCAATTTTAATGATTTTTACAATGATTTAGTGTAAGATAAGTGTCTAAATGATATGAAATTTAATTAATACTATACACTTATCACCCTCTTATCAACTGATTTCCTCCATGATGGTTGGCGACATTCCAACTGAATGGTCATGTTCTGGTTGATACGTTCTATAACGCCCTCCATGAAACAGTCCATGATGTTAATGGACATTGCATCTGAAATTTGGAACGACCTCAAAGAAATGTTTTCACATTCAGATAAATTTCGTGTGGCGGATCTTCAAGATCAAATACAAAACTATAAACAAGGTGACTCGAGTGTTTCTGAATACTATACAAGATTAAAGATCTTATGGAAAGAAATAAAGTTGTATCGGTGCGTTCTGGTTTGTACATTCTCCATGTCCTACTCTTGCGGACTTCTTCCGAGATTATAGAAAGAAAGGGAGGATGATTGTGTTACTTGATTCCTACAAGGCTTGAATGATGACTACTCGTAGTTACAATCTCTGGTCATGATGATGATAGACCTAATGTCTTCCATTGTCAAAACCTTCTATATGATATTGCAACATGAATGAGAATTTGTAAACACACCTTCATCCACTACTCAAGATTTAGTCTCATTCTTGTTAGAGACTAGTATATATGATCTAAAGCTTAGGCTAGATATAAAGTTTTGCACTTAAGGCAAGGATTCTTTCAACCAAGAGTGAGTAATCACATTGGGTTTGGAGTCCTTAGGTTCTATACTACAGGAATGAGTCTAGAATTACCTTAGATTACTTCCAGAATATTGAATGAATTGCATCTAAATATAAAAGATGAGTAGTAGTACAATAGAAGAAGAGATAAAATCCAACATCAACACATTTTATCATTATATTTCTCAAAATCTTCTTAAAGTTTTTTTTTATGATCATTGCACTTTTAATAAACATTGTTCCATTCAATTTAATCCAAAATTAAATATTGGAAAATATTAACAAATCTTTGTAGATACGATACTTGTTTGATATTACTATGCACCCAATACACCTGCTAGAATTGATTGTTTCTTGAGCATCAACACACACTTTTCTCCATGAGTTAGGCGTTCTGCCACATCCTCCGACTTTATTTTGTGATAAAAAAGTTGCTCTTCATATAACAGACAACCCAATTTTTCATAAACGATGTTGAAATTGATTGCTATTTTATACAAGATAAAATTAAAGAGAGACAATTTTGAACAACACTTATCCCATTTGATCAACAATTAACATATGTCTTCATAAAGGCTCTTTTCCTAACTTTACATAATATAACTTATGATAGATTGTTACATAATAAAAGATATATTAGGATTATAATTATTGTCAATTGTAATTAGCTTGTATATGAAAGATGTTCCTAATTAGTGTGAAATTATTTTAAATATCCTTAAAAAATATAGAAATCATTCATATTAAACTAATTTAAAAATGCAATAATTAATAAAAAATAATGCAAGTTATAAAACATTATAAATATTAGAAAAAATATTTTAAATTTATTTGATAAACATAAATTAATTAATTCCATTTATTCATTTATAAAATATATTTAATAATAAAATTAATTATATTACAAAAGAAGATTAATTGATTGACATAATTATTGATTATGTGTTATATTTATATACATTATCAATGATTACTTTTAACTGATTATATTATTTCTTTCTTGACGTTTCTTTATGGTTTTGGACTAGTATTGCAATAGGCAGAGTTGGAGGAGTGTGGTTTCGACTATCTCATTCTCACCTTCGAAATGAAAACTTATCTTCATCTTCATATTTAACGAGTTTTAAATTTTTGTATCATATCTATCTTCATCAAGGAATATTATATTGATTGTGACATCCCATTTAATAGAATAACTATAATAAATAAAACATCATATATTATAATAAAATAGAGCAAATACCAGAAAGTATATCAGAATTTAACCATTACAGTCATCCCAAAATATATTTAAAATAGAAATGCCATGGCACAGAACAATGCCATAAACATGTCTTAAAACATAAATCAGATTGGCAAAAGATTGCTCAAAAGAGCAAGGAATTACGTAAGACCAATTTTTCAAAAGATGCTCAAAAGAGTAATAACCAACAAGAATAAACTACACATCAACATCTTTGTCGTCCTTATGATCACCAGGGTTCTCCACATTTGCTTACACCAACATTTGGTGATCATTGCAAAAAGGAAAACACAACAAGGAAACAAACACAAAAAGAAAGAAGGGTAAGCTAGTGTGTTTAAGCATTTATACGTAAATAATAGTTACTTAAGTACATCACTCAAGACACACATACATGGAGAAAAGAAACATTAACTCACAAAGTTTTCACTCAATTAAACACTCAACTGACTCTTGACGCAATATCCAGATTATGCGCTTAATATAGAATTCTAAGGAAGTATGCACCTACGTTGATTTCTAAACTCTGCAAAATCTAACCAAAAGGGGTTATCACCCAATCAATCACAAGGTTAATCCCAATATGTCTCAAGCTCAAACACCTCCCAAGACTAGGATCTCCTACCACTCTCATCATATAATCACTCTACTCTACGTGAGTATGAGTGATTATTAGATCTCATAATATCTTCCTTATCTAGACATCTTCTATATCAAGACATACACTAACCACACTGTAACGTCCCTACTGGAAATTACTTAATTAAAATAAATAATTAATAATTGAAAATCAAACTTGAAAGTTTTTATTAATCCCAAACGCGGGAAAATTTGAAACATTATTCAACGCACCATAATTTAAATAAAACTAGAATAATAATGTTACTACAAGTTCCAAAATCCGACAAAATAGTAGAAAACACTATAAAATCCCTAACTTAGTCCCCCAAGCTAACTCTTTCTCCATCGCTATGCATCAACAATATCACCTAGAATATCATCTGCTCTCGTATGATAAATCACACGATCATCGCCAAGCACAAAGAGAAAGGGTGAACTCATAAATAATTAACACTTAAATTAATAATATCAAAATACACCCAACTGTTTGATTCTAGTTAGTTCTTGGCCAAGACCTTAATACCCAAAGGCTTTTCAACCTTCAATTCACACAATTAATTTGACCATGGACTCAGGATATATGATGCTCTCACGAACCTACCCACTCATGGTCCTGCCTCTACGAACCTCCCCGCTCGTAGTCCTACCTCTACGAACCTCGCCGCTCATAGTCCAACTCTACGAACCTTCCCACTAGTAGTCCAACACACGTGATCCACCAGTTACGAACCTCCCCGCTCGCAGCATCTCTCAAGTGTGAGCACGGATCATACGAACCAACTCGCTCGTATCCCCACACGAGAGTATCAGGATATGAACCTCCCGGCTCATATCATCACGTGTTCACCACAATCCATGAACCTACCCGCTCATGACACAATATCTCCTGATCCAAGTCTCGCATAATTGTGTACAAACAACACACGCAAACCATTGCCTACAACAATATCGCTTGGCGCTGCCTAAGCGCCGCCAGGCAAAAATCATGTGTAGACCGCCTGGCGGGACACCATTGTCGTCAGGCACCAGGCTTCTCCTAGACCCATTGTTTTAAAGTCTATCGCCTGACAGATCACACCTTACCGCTAGGCGCCACGCGTTGCAGCGACATCCCTATTGCTCCTATCGCTTGGCGGCCCTCCTCATGCCGCCAAGCGCTATATCAGTAGCATACCAGTAATGTGATTTTTATTGGTTTTAGCACCCTAACACATTGCCTATGCCTTTTAATTGATTCAAGACACACCTCCAATTTGCAATACCTGATTCCCAATGCCTTACACACGTTATTGCTTCAGTCTCGAGTACACCCCCATTTTATTCCTCCAATTAAACTTAACTCTAAATGAAAAGTTGGAAAACAGTACAACCATAGGCTACCTACAACTCATGACAGAACCACACTCTTAACTCAATTCCTGTTACGAAATTCAGCTCATTAACAAATCCTATACTTAACCAACCTATTTTTATCACATAAGTTTCCAAACCTAATTCTCTTCAATTAACTTAGGCATGCCACTGTAATTTAGGAACCTCACAGTCATAACTCAATTACCACACCCAATCCAAACCATTCCTTACTTATAGTCCTACTTGCAAGTCTAGTCATTCCATTTTCCCTACCCTCCATATTTAATAACCAAATTAACCATTCAATTAATACTTCCCATCTTACTAAATTTCCTTCATGAAATGGCCTATATTCGCAATATTTCCATGATTACAGCCTACTCACAATTCAATTTAACTCCCCAAAGCCTCCATCATTGATACCCAACTAATTTTCCCAACTTCCCTACGTCTGCAAGTGTCGCCTGGTGGCGACACGACTGCCGCCAGGCGGTGCATCAGTACCTGGGTAAGTACCTAGGTTTTTCGCACCCGTGAGAATCCATTTCCACTTCTCACAGTTTTGTTATCTCATAGCAGTGGAAGCACGCAAGTGTTCAATTCAACGTTTATATATATACATTAATCAATACCATACACTTACAATCACATCTCGATAAACCCCTAAATCCAACCACTTAAATTAATTCTTTAATTCCAACTTGAACTCTTCATGTTTACATCCCCACTTATAATTCACAAGCACCCCAATAATAGGAATATCATAGCATTGCGCAATCACACAGACATAGAAGTCTAACTGGAAGATCAACATATCATGAAATACACAAAAACACAGCAAAACAGTGACAAACAACATGCCTCGCCTGGCGGTTCCATCTCGCCGCCAAGGAGTTCATGATAGAATCCAGAAAACTGGGTCAAAGGATGCGTCGCCTGGCGGCACCTTCATCACCGCTAGGCGGTTTCTAGGCAGAAACCTAGAAACTTTGAAAAATAGCGTGGAGAGAAGGGGTTTTCATGCAATTTGATCACAGCAAGGTACAATACATTATGCACGAATAAAAACATACAGAAACAACTCCTCTTACTTGGAATCCTTGCTCCAATTGAGTTCCTTACTCTCCTTTCCCGCTCCTTCTTCCCTTTGCTTCTAATAACCACAAGAAATCTCCTCCTCTTTGACTCTTCCACACACCTAGAACCTCTCCCCTCTCAATCCCAATTCCTCTGCACTTTTTTTTTCAGAACTAATTCCCTTCCCTCTCCCTTCTCCACTTCTATTTTAATTAAATTAAATAAAAAAACGAAAATAATCATTGTAATGTTTATTAGCCATCAATTCTCATTAACTTGATGGTTTTACAGACCTCCTAGCTTCATATTTTGACGGCTAGGTTTTCTCACCCTTCTCTTTCATGACAAAAGAAATTTGGCAAAAAGAAGTCTATTTCGCTTAAGCCAAGGTTCAAGCACACAACCCTCCAATGTCAAACGCATCAAGGTAAAACATATCATTAAAATAACACACAATTGATACACATAGGACTTGAACCCAAGTCGCCTCAATTCAACTAAGTACTCTCAACCACTTAAACTAGTAATTTTTTCATGTCATAAAGACTAATAATTAGTGTCATAAAGACTTCCATTACTCGTATTTATTAAATAATTATTTAAATTTCTCGGGTCTTACACACACCACCAAGAATTTCCCTTAAAACTCTTTTACCTTCAACATTTCACATGTTATCTTAGAAAAATTATCATCCCAGCTAAACACATCAAGTACAGGTCAAATGCCACATCATTCATGCATAACTTTATACATCATATTTTTAACATTAACTTAGTCAATCACAAGTTAAAGTAAGGAATTAAAATTTAGCAGCAATTCTGGCTTAAGCTAGACTATAAGCTAGACTGGTCTTGCTTAAGCTAGAATGGGCTTGCTTAAGCTAGAATGGTCTCGCTTAAGCTAGATTGATCTCGCTTAAGCTAAAAGTCGAACAGAGAGCAAAGTGAAATTCTGTTATTCTCGCTTAAGCTAGAAATTCTCACTTAAGCTAGACTGATCTCGCTTAAGCCAAAAATTCTCACTTAAGCTAGAATAGCATTTTTCACTAGTTTTAGCATGCAAAAACCCAAAATCCCAAATAAAAAAAGTAGAAAAACATAACCACGAACATCAAACCAGCATTTTAAGCACGATTTAAAACCAAAAACATGCAAGAAACTCAAATAAAATGTTTTAATGCCGTAGATTCCCTTACTTTGACTAAGAGTTAAACTTAATGGGTGAAAACACTAACAAAAAGAACACCACGGGTCCAAAAGCAATTAAAGGGCTGAAAAAAAGATTAACACAAGAACGAAGATGAGGTTCTAAGAAAGAACCCATGACAGAACCAATGCACAAAGTTGGAAAAGGAGAAACACGAAAGTTTAAGCTCAACTTACATGGAGGAAAGACAATTCCGCTAGATGGGAGGAGGGTTTCGCAGCTGCCCTAGCACAACTTCTACTTCAGAAGGGGGTGAAAGAAGGTGAACTGTTTTTTGGAAATATGTACAAAATGTTAGAAAATGATTAAGCAAATAATACTATTAATAATAAAATTATTATAATATAATTATTAGAGCAATAATAATACTGACATATATATGAACAAAATAATATTAATCAAAGATCCAATAATTCTTATAACACTATCCTTAGACAGAAAACGCCCCTACTGCACAAGACAAAACAAAATCATATGCGCTTCTCTCTCGAGATACAACAACCCGTTACATCGATCGAGTGCAACGAAGGATCTCCAAACCTTATGAACACCATTTTTTTAAGACATAGTATAAAGAAGAAAAGAAGAACACTTTTGAGAAAACTCTAGTGTTTGTTGTTTTTGTTGTGTCTTTTCCCACGTACCTAGGTGGTATTTATAGGTAGAAAAAGGAGACACAAGAGTAAATTATAATAAAAATATAGTCGTTAATCATAAATAACATTAACCCATAAAATTAAAAGTCTAGGAAGAATATTAGTAATAATATAATTTTATTTTAATTATTTATTTTTTAAATTATATTAAAATATTTCCAACATAAAATTCACCAACATACGTACATTGTCTAAGCAAATCTTCACTCACGAAAGTGATTCATCCCTTCATCTTTAATCTTCCATAATTCCTAATGTTACCTTGGCCTTGTATTAATCACCTTAAAATTAATCATCAATCTAAAACTTATTCATAGTAGTGCATCAAAGGGTTTTGACATTGGTTATTTTTGACATTGTACTTCGATTTTCAAACCGAAGCATATCAAGACAAGATAAAAATGGGGTCTTTGGTCTTCAATTCTAAGTCAAAGCATAAATTTTGACATTGAGCTTCAATTGTCTCTAAAATCGAAGCCCAAAACAATAAAAAAATTTAAATAAAAAAAAGGAATAGGCTTCGGTTCTAAAAAACAATTGAAGCCTATTCAACTATAGGCTTCAGTCGGTTCTTTGGGCAACCGAAGGCTATTGTTGTATTTAAAAAAAAAAAATCATTGAGTAATTCCAACACTGTATTAAACAACTTGAAAATCAAACTAAATTAATTCCACCAAATGAACCAGAAACAAGCAGCATAGATAAAAATTGAGAACTAGTCTTGAAATATATATTTTCATACAAATTTCATGCTTTTAATATACATATACGGAAATAAATAAATCAAACATATCATCATATCATTTTTAGGGTTCAAAAGAGGGGAATACAAACCTTGGAACATAATCTTGAAAGATTCACTATAGAAAAACACCAAGCATGTGAGCTTAACCCTAGGCAGGGAAGTAACTTTTCTTAAAATTTAACTCTTGGCAGAAGAGTAGACTTCGATTCTTTCAAAGTCTATAGCTGCACAAATATTTACAAAAATACTAGTGACATTTCTAAAATTATTTGCATAATTATAGAATTTGGTTCTATGAAAAACCAAAGCATATATTAGTATAGGCTTAAATTATTTTATAACCAAAGCTTATAGTTATACAAATAATTTAAAAAATGTGACCGCGTTTTAAAATTTTTTTGTTTTTCTTAGAATCAAAGTTTACTAAACGATTTTTCAAATACGTTTTTTTGCACCAATGTCATGCTTAAATATTAACCTGATTTTAATTAAATAAGTACATATTTGTTGTCACTTCATATATACTTTTTGTCTCTTGATTATATGTGCAATTGGTAAATTGCACGTGTACTTTATTGATGGTATTTGACTAACATAAATATTTTACAAATTCAGTGGGTAAGGACATTTTCTTTTCATACCACAGGTCCTGTTATTCTTACCCAAATTTTATATATTATGAGCAACTCTATTTTTGTGTAGGTCCTGTCGTATACACTTTGGCTTCATCTTGATTTCAACTCCACCACAAGACAAAGCTATTGATTTCCATGTTCTTTGAAAGAGCTATTCTTTAATGCATGTGGTAATTCAACCACTCATTTTCTCCTCACACTTCATCTATATGCAATTGATTATTGAGGGAATAAGATAATGGTTATTTGTCCAGTTCATTAGGTCTTTTCTTAGATCTCCAATTATGTATTGTAATCTAACTATCCTTTTCACTTCTTTTTATTATGTGTGCAATGATTTTTTAAGTAAAAATATTTTTAACGAAAGATTTTAGTCTCTCTACTTTAAACTTTTGTCCTTGCGCTATTTTTTTTTTGAAAGATAAATTTTTATTCCGTTAGTTTTGTACTAAAAAAAATATTTTCACATAGGTTTATAAAAATAAAAATTATCACTGAATATTAAATTTAGTTATACCAATCATCAATAAAATATGAATCTAATGTATATAAAAGAGTGATATCACTTTTAATATAAATCCTTGTCACTGATCTTCTATTTTGTATATTCAAAATTTTCATTTTTACTTAATTTTTTCCGTATAAAGTGCAATGGTATAGTAATTCATTTAAGTAACAACTTGATCTCTTATTTAAGGTCAAATCATATTAAACTAAGAAATCATTAAATATGAGATACATTATAAATGAAACAATTATCATTAAAGAAAATTTATACAGAGAAAAATGACTCATATATGATCACAAAAATTTCATATGTAGGAAAACATGATATTTACAAGGAGAAAATCACTTTGGTTGACTTAGGTCTTAATTAATTGGTCGGTGAATGGGAGATTTGTGAGGTTGGCTGCAAATATATGGGACCTATGTATGACTTAATTAAGAAAGAAAGAAAAAACAATGTGCATCTTGTGTAAATCTAGGAGAGAAGCTAGCTTGGAGAAAAATTTCATACAAATTATCTCATATATTTGTCTTTCTGTGTTGTTTAACTAAATATCTATCCAGATGTCTGATCAAAGTCATACCCGAAATAAAACATGTAAATGTAATACTCATTAGTTCAACCAATGTCGTCTCTCAATGACCAAACTTTTCATTCAAAAAGCTTTTCAGATGCAATTCAACACAAGGGGGGGGGGGGTTGGCAGATTCACAATGTTAATCAACAGATTAAATTAAATGCAACACTGATTAAAAACGTACTAACATCCTTGATTCATGCACAATTTCACTTATCATAGGCCACCAAATTAACATCTCTGCCTACTCTCAATCCACTAGATAATAACCTACTAAGCAAAAGTTACAATCCAGTTTCATTATGTAATTAAGCAATGCATACATCCATGAATTCGTTACAGTCAAGCTACATACATTAAGCATGAACATAACCTAACCCAAACATATGCAATTAATATGTAAATTAAGCATAAACAAATGAACCACATGCATTCCACGAATTCAAGATAAAGACATGACAGATTTCACAAAACAAGCACAACCTTAAAGCTTCATTGCATTTTTCATCAAGGAGTCAATACACGAATTTAGCAAGACATGAAAATGGAGCAATTAAACACTTCAAAACGGAATTCACCAAAATAGAACATCAAACCCTAACTTGGGTCTTATTGAAACGCAAATTCAAGAGCAAAAGATAATTCTAAAGCTTTAATGGAACAAACAAATGGCTATTGTAATATAAAAAAAATGAAAACCCATACATGGGTGTTGTTCAAAGTCAATACAATCCACAAAACGAAATGCCCAAGCTACCAAATGAGTTCAAAACGTAAAACCCACATTGGGTGTTGTCAATGGTGTATAAAAACGCTAAAAACGAGTGCTAAAACGTGAAAAGTGAAAAGGCACCTCCATGGTCACCAACCAAAGCTTAGAAACGTAAAAATGGAGAATGAGAAAGAACAAGTGGCTGCCCATTACAAAAATGACCTAGAAACTCGTGGTCACATCACCACATTTCTACATAATTACAAAATTGTCGTTCTGTCACTCACCTTGTCAACAACTCTAAATTTCCTCCTATAAATTGGCAATGAGAAACTTATCACCATGAGAGAACCGTTGAAGAAGATTGATCCATATATCAGACGCAAACTCCATCCACATAACAAATTGTTTAATGGCAAGCGTTATTGAGCGAGTGAGCCACGAAATTACCATCTTGTTACAACGTTTCCAAGCTTCGTGCAAGGAATGGGTGGACATGGAAAGGTGTTGATAACAAAACAATCCTTGTTTTTTGTTTCCAACGCAACGAGCATATCATGTCGTCATTGGGATAGTTGTTATTGAAAAGAGGAGAATACACCAAGACAAGATCAGGATTCTCACTAGGGCGAAGAAATAGGGGATTTGCAGGGTTTGTGAGATGATCGAAACATGGGTTAGGGTTTACAGGGTTTATGGGAGAACTAAAGGATGAAGTTGGATTCGTCATAGCAAGAAATCAACAAGAAAGGAGAAAATATGGTAGGCGATTTAAATATGATACCATGTTAGATATGTATAAGTCGTGAGAAGAAAGAATGCATACAGAAACGTGTACAAAGAGAGTCTTCCTTCTTATTTTTGTTATATTTTCAATATTTTATTTATTTAAACTTGTATATTTGCAACTAAAAGTATATATTTTATTTCTTTTTCTATCTTAGATAAGAAATTCTCAATCTTTAAATTTCTTATTATTTAACATCATTTGGCTTATACTTAATCTTTACTTTTAGGAGTGAAAAAGGAGTGTTGTCAATAATCTTGTTGAATTTATTTTTATTAAAAAAGAAATTTACCTGACAGCTTGCAAAGTAGTTCACCAAGTTTTATAGGGTTAGTTCCTCTGACGTATTTTTGGTGGGTCAAATCTGAAATGGAGAAAAACATATTGTCCTACAATATCTTCCCTATTTAGAACATGATTAGAAGAAACAAAATGCTATAGGAATATATACTTGAGAATTTTCACTTTCCACCCTCAAACATAAATTTTGAATTGCTTGTGGCATTACTTCCATGCGTATTGTTGGTCAGTACTCATAAATGTACCTGGATGAAGAACCCCACAGTACAAGCCTATATATATGGTCCCAAAATTTGTTCATAAAAATCAAGGCCTGGGTTTGAAGAAGTAAAATAAGATCTTCAGGTTAGTGAGATTGACATTGAGAAAATAATTTACTGGGATTCTAGGTAGTAGTAGTTTCTAACATTACCAAAACCTACAAATATTCATCTGACAAAACTAAATTGCTCTTGCCATATTCTTTTGTACAAGTACAAGCATTGGTTATTGCTCCCATTTTCCCTTGGGACTATCGTGTTCGATGTGTTTGGTTATTACTCTCTGATTTACGTCCCTCAAGGTTTTTTAGTCTTACAAGTCACACCCCATGTGACTGCATGTGGACAAAATTTCCAGAGAGTGAAGGTGGTCCTTCAAGAAAAAAACGAAACATCGGTGCCTCAGTTAATGTTTAGTTAGCAATACTTGTGATAGAACCTCATACATAAATACTCTAGTTAAATCACTTATCTTGGAGTCTCACGTGATAAAATCAGTTTAGAATATATAAATGAATACAAATCTATCTTATAAGCCGAGTTTGTAAGGTTAAGATAATCTTAAATTCGTTTCTTGGTTTCTTTTTCTTCCTTACCTTTATTACATGATTTTCATCGATACATGCTGCAATTTATATATTATAGATGAACACAAAATATTATATATAGTGAACTATTGCTATGCATTGAGGTTCCCACACAGTGTTTTGGTATGTCCAATAATTTTGGTAGTTGTAAGTCGTTATTAAGATTATCCAAAATGTTTCTTGGAATGTTCTGGTGCAGTTAAGTTGTCCATCGTCCATGAAAAAGATGTGTAATTCAAAATAACATGGTGCTATGCAATGCCTTTAATGACCAATCTAACTCGCGGGAATGATTGAGACCGCGACAATGTGTTAACTTGTGAAAAATTCTTCTCGGTTATGGACCGGTCAATTTTCACACATTTAATTAGGAATTACACTGTATCAAATTGCGACCAAATTAATTCTTAGTGTACATATCTCGAAAATGTAAAAGTTGAATTCTCCTATGGCTACTGTTGGGTCTAAAAATAGTGACAGCTGGTGTGGAAAGAAAAGGACACACTGATACACACTTATACTCAAGCTGGTTTCATCAAACTGAGTCCTCGTAAGAAACTAAATTTATAGTATTGTAGTCCCTGATGTTCGTGCCATGCCATGTTTTCAGCAAAATCATCATACCTTGTTGAAGAGTGAAAGTAGTTTTGTGAAAATTTATGATAGGAGAAAAGAAGCATGTGATTTATAACACTGATAACAACAGCCAGATTTTGCCTTTAGGCTGCTTCCGTTGTTATGGGTTTAAAGAAAAAGGGAAATGGCCCATTGGCCTCATTATTGATTAAAAAAACAAAAATGTTGAAAGCTCGGAAAATGATATATGAAAGACAGTGACAAGATCTTTTGCCTTGTAGCTAGTTCAATGAAATGAGGAAAGGGACTGAATGCAATAATCTTGTAATTTTTCTACCCCAATGTGAAAACTCTCCCATCAATAATATCAGTCTTTCCCTTTAGTTCTCCCTCCAATAAAAAAAGTAAAGTCAACTAAATTATTTTCCTTCTTCAACATGTTTTCATACAAAACCGTATGAAATTTCTGCAACTTGTGTTGGTAAAAACCCCAATGATCTATCTATTCTTAATTTTAGCTTAAAAAAGCATATGATATCATTTCATTGCTCCTATCCTTTACTAGTTTTCTTCCTGCCTCCTGCAATGTTTTGTCCCTTGGATGAGATGTTGCCTCTTTTCTTTCATTTTCAAAATTCTCTTTCTGCTAATTCCAACACAAACAGTGATTTTACAAGGACACTTCTTACTCATCATAATTTTTAATAAAATATAAACAACGAGTTTAAGAGATAGAAGAAGAAACAAAAGGGCCCATATGAGATATGAATTATAAGACTTAAGAGGCTAATAGTACTTGCACACTATTACGTTTCCAAATTGACAAATAATGATGAGTGGGATCCTATGTGTGCAAAAATGTAGTGTCCTATAATATGATTATAACTCAACATTTGTTGTCCTCTTTCCATTATTAACATTTATGTTTTGACGAGGCTTCAGACACAAGAGAATTGTTTTGTTGTCGTTAAATGGATTGAGCAAATTCTCCAACAAAAGAAGTATAGTGCTGTTGGCTTAGTAAAAAAATGTAATATTACACTTTCTTCTTTATTTTCATATAAATAAGTATACATTATTATTATTTGTATTTGTATTTTGAAGTGTAGAGAACTGCATAGTTTGAAAACTTGATGTCTACATCAGTAAGTACTCATGTACAATGGACTCAGAGGCGTATCTGTCTTTTGAAAGATTGTGAAAAAAAAAAATAGTAAAGGGATAAAAATAAGCATTTAGAAGATTTAGACTACATATGAGAAAAAAAAAAAAAAGTAAAACAAAATGGTCCCAACAAGAGCTTCAAATCAAACTGTTAAGAAGACAGTGTAGGAGAAAAGGGAATGGTGACTTAATAAGGGGTGTTTCAAATATGAAAAAGTAAAAGAAAGAGAAAGAAGGCAATATTACAGCCTAGAGAAGAAGATGCTTTGGCCAAAGTACAGTTAAGGATGCAATGCAATGCAACCTTTGACTACCTTCTTCACCTTTTACCATTTTCTTGTCTCACTCCAAATAAGTTTGGTCTGAAAGCACCCAAAAAAGTCATACTTTTTTACTAGCTCATGACAATTTACTGTAATAAGTTCTTACATGTATCTTATAAAAACAAGTTTTTTTTTTCGACAAATTTGTTAACTTTTGTTAAGATAGTTGAACCATAACTTCTTCCACTTTCCTTTTTGAATCTTTCAAATTAATTTTATTTCTCCGATTTTTTTCTATATCCATCAAACTAATTTTTTTCATTTCTCTCGTATTATTAAATGTGGCGTATAAAAAAATTTTTGAGGACTATCATTTTATTAATAAGATGTGTTTTATTGTGATGATAGTCTTCTTGATAATAATTACGGTAACTTTGAGTGTGTGTCCGACTTACTATTAGATAATTGTTCAAATGAGTTTTTTAACATTTAATCGTACTTAAAATATTCAGTTAATTATTTTATAAATTGAATATTATTTTATAATTAATTTTTATCTTATATATTTAAATAATTAGTTTTCTTTTTGTCTGTAAGACATAAAGTCCAAGAATCTGATTTATTATTTCTAATATTATTATAAGTTACATAACCAACACCTATGGATAAAAGTTAACAAATAAATATATAACATTATTTTGTTAGAACAATTTGATATGACTTAATATTATAAAAGATATCATATAATTTATTAAGAGATAAAACTCATGTTTATATACATGTTTATATAATACTTGAGAACAGTAAGAAGAATAATTCAAACAAATCTCAATCTAAACTTGCTTTTTCTTCGATACTATCTTTTATAAAGAGTTTGACTTAAAAACATTCAATTTTCTATAAGAATTTTTTGTGTCCACGATATAACGTTAATTAACCTTTTACTTGTCACATAAATGAAAACGTTTTATCTCTTCTAAATAAATGATCGCGGTTTCACCTTTTATTTGATTTATTTTCAATATATTTAGCAATTGTTAATTCAATAATACATAAAGGACAACTACATTCCGCATTATGCATTCGAAATTTTTAATGATGATTTCACAAATTTTATAGGTAAAAATGCATCTTAAGAAAATTTCACATTTCATTTAATTTTTAGTTTTCTACATTAGTGTGTCTCCCACACCATAATGGGTGCAACCACACTCATGTGGGATAACTTCTAATGCAATTTTTATACTATCACAGTTCTCTTATCCATCTGGCTGGGTGCAACTCTTCTAATGTAATTTATTCTTGAACAATGATTTTTAATTTTGACAACTTTCTCTTATAACATGAGGTGTCATCTTCTAAGTGGTTTTAAAATATTAAAAGTGAGAACAAGGACAAATGAAAAACCACTTAGAAAATTACACCTCATATTGTAAGAGAAAGTTGTCAAAATTTAGTTGTCAAAAAATCATTTTCCTTTATTCTTATAACATGTCTTTGACACCTATGTGAGCAAAGTGAATCATGTATGGATGTATGTAATTTGTAACTTTATACTAAATAAAATATAAGAAAATTAATTACACATTCGTAATTACATTGATTTTCAACCACGGTTTAAATTTAAGAAATGGTTAAACTAATTTATTTGAGTACTTTATAAAATTTATTTGTCATGTGTTGTTTTTTTTATTTAATAAAAATATAGAATTGGTACATCGAGTGATTTGTGTCTACAAAACTCCTAATTGTCAATTCTTTGATGTTTGATCTTTATTTTTCAATCCTTGAATATCTTTGATTATTTTTATGTCTTGAATATCTCTAGCTCAACTCTATTTTTTTTTTTGAACATTTTCACTTTATTTAACTCCTTAAGTCTTTTTTCTAACTGGATTTCATGCCTTGAACATCTTTAATTCAATCTCATGCCTTAAACATCTCTAATTTGACTTCGTCACCACTTCGTCACTTGAGTATATTTAACTCAACTTTACACACACACTCACTTTATTAAAAGGTCATGTAATAAAAATAAAGTTTAAGCTTCACTAAAATATAACATTGAGTTATAACATATAAGTATCACACTATATTATATGAATTCTAATACTATACAATATAAATTTAAAAGGTAAAAATTATGTTTTACAAGGTGTAAACATGGAGCTTTTCTTTATAAGTGTGTTTCATGTACCTATATGGGTACAACCACACTCAAGTGATTTCAAAAGTACGCTAAATAAGATAAAATTTGGTAAAGAAATTAACTATACAAGTCATGAATTATCTCCTTATTAAACTTTGCATGTATTTATATTGCTCCATATGTTTTGCGTACATAAAATACTTATAGATGGTGAAATACAAAAACTAATACTTAATGTAGCTAACTCATTTCACATTTACAAGCTCAATCACAGCTTAAATTTTAAAAGTAACTAAACTAATTTATTTTGGCATATTACAAAATCTATTTTGCCTTTTTTTTTTTACTTAAAAACAATATATATATATATATATTTATATTTATATATAAAAGATTAATATCCCACTTTATCAAGGTCGATTTATGTCTAACAAACTGTAGTTATCTAATATTGGATGTTTGACATTTATTTCTTGACCCTTGAGCATCTAGGTTTGATCTCATGCTTTAGCATTTCAAAGTTAGTTCATCACCTTAAACTTTCATATCTTAAGCATTTTTAGTCAGGTTAACATCTTAAGTATCTTTAATTAGATCTCATTTATTGATCATCTCTAACTCGACTTCGTACATTAAGAATTTTTTATTAAAATATTAGAGTATTTTATCTTGACATCACACCTTGATTGCATCTAACTCTACCGTTTAAAGATCTTTTAAGTTAACATAATTTCTAGGATGTGTTTGATACTTATAAGCATTTCAAATTATTTATTATACATTATTCAACTTACATTACGTTTTTTTATAAGATTTACTTACCACACGAAAAAATATTTTTAAATAACTCTTTGAAAGGAAATATAATCATTCTAAAAACCTTCTTGTCACGTTGGAATTTGTTAAAACGTATTATTAAGATATTTTGATGCAATTTCAAGTAAAAATTATTCATAAATAATAATATGATAAGAATTCACTACAATGCAAAGTTTCAATAATACTTAATAATAGATGTCGAGAACAATTTAGGCGATGTATTATAAAAAGATATATATTTGTTATATTTTGGTCGGAACTTTTGTATCACCATTGATTTAATAAAAAAAGTAAATTTTATCAGTTATAAAGACTTATAGAAAATAACAGTTTTAAAATTAAGAATTTTTTTTTTGTTTTTTTTAGTTAAATATTCAAATTCTAATTTATTATATTTATTTTACTACCGAAGGTGTACGCCAGTTGGACCAACACTGTTTAGGCTTAACATTTTTTGTTTTTACCAATTTCTTTCAGTCAAACTAAAATTGGTTAGAGATATTTTTTCAAGACTCACCAACAAAAATATTCACTTTTATATAGTGTAAATTATTTTCAAATTTTAATCTCACGTAATGAAAAAATTATTGAATTTTTTTAAAAAGAATTTTAAATTAATCTGATGATTCTGACTCATGTTTAATCAAACATTTTAATTTGAATGCTAAATTAAAAAGAGAATGAAGAATGAGGATAATGACACTTTTTAAAGTTAATTTTAAAATAAATCAGCCACTTCTCTTTTTATTAATATAAAATATAAAAAATGGTCATAAAACGAAAGGAAAAAGTCATTGGTTAGCATTAATATAGTTATTGGTGGTAAAGTTTATTTTATTTCCATGTATATGTTGTAGGTTTGGAATTGAGAAAATTAAAGGAAAGGTAGAAGGTAAAACACCTGATCAGGAATAGTACAGATTCATCATTGAACCCAGATAGAGTCTCCCTGCAATTTTGGCAATATCTATAAACACTTATTCCTTATGAAAATATCTATGAATAACTATGTTTTTTCTTTATTAGATGAGTAGAAAATATTTTTGGATTTTTTTTATCCAAAATCGAAGTATAAATGCCACCCTTTCATATTGGCATCTAGGAATGGGCACCCATTTTTGTCTTCAATTTTGATTTGATATTTGTGTGATCTTGCACGTCGTATTCACTTTGTGGTTTGGTGTCAACAGGTGCACACATTATTAAGAATTTTAACCCAAATCAAAATTTTCCCTATTTTGGAACATAGTTTATGGCAAATCATTATGAAGAGTGCTTAAATAAAGTTAAAAAAGAAGAAGCATTTTGATCATCATATGGTTAACCTACAACCAATCAAGTAAACTAAAATTAGAGGAATTTATGTATAGGTTATAAATAGACACACTACATATATTAATCTAAATCCTCATTATTGCCCTTCTCTTTCTATTTTATGTGCAAATTACTAAAACATAATTAGATGGAAGATTGTTACTTTATTATCCAACCATCACAAGAAAAAGTCTTATATATGACCTATGAATATTTTTGGAGGCTAAGATTTAGGTTTAGAGTTATATGAAAGATAGTGAATAATAGTGTGACAATTCACTTTTAGAGATATTTTGGTCTTTAAAAAAAATTAATTTTCTTATTTCCAAAGAGAAAAAAAGATTAAAAAAAGTTAATTTTCGAATTTATAAAGAAAAAAAAAAGAGATTGAAGCATAAAATAGTATATGTAAAGTGTATGTAAAAATTGGTTGATATCAAAATAATAATACTCTAAAAATTTCTATCAAAAAGTGTTGGGAATAGTCCAAGTGTGAGTCAAAAAGTCCCACATTGGATAGAAAAGACAAAATTAAACACTATATAAGAATAAAGACCCATAACAACATTGCCTTAAGGTTTTGGTGTAAAAGTGGTGTCT
>Ga0214542_1000580_pt1 | contig 67600 bp, 32 predicted proteins | sample CNSS1metaG_FD_160096 | JGI IMG/M metagenome (GOLD analysis project Ga0214542, IMG submission 160096) | Root nodule microbial communities from cowpea collected in UCLA plant growth center, Los Angeles, California, USA - CNSS1 | ecosystem: Host-associated > Plants > Roots > Nodule | place: USA...
CAAAATTAACATACAACAAAAAAAAAAAAAAAAGCTCACCTTTTATTTAAGTCAAAATACGTTTATGAAAAAAAGTAAACAAATAATAATACAGTACTATTACCATAAAAATAACGTTCCCTTTCAGAAATAAAAAGAGAACAATATGTATTATTGAAGACGAATTTGTTCATTTGAAAACTAAGTAAAACCCTTCTTTTATATATTGCATAAATGCTTTAATAATTAGTAATATGAACAATATTTAGAAGAGAGTAATTAATATCGATTTACCATCACCTTTCCAAAACAGTATATTTATAATTAAAAATAAATAGGTTATTAAATTTTATGCGAATAATTAAAAAAATTTAAAACCTAAAAAAATAATATCAAAATTCTCTTGTTAAAAAAAAAAAAAACTCCTAACACACGATTCTGGAAGGGATATTTACGATTTGTTCAGGAGCAAAAGTGACACGATTCAATATACTCTAAAAAATTTGTTTCAATTATATCGTTTTAAAATTTAAGGTAACATTAATTACTTTTTTTTTACCTTTTATTTGATATATTTACGCGTTTAATATGAGAAACAATTGGAAGAAGTAAATTTATGATATTTATTGATTTTAAATATAAATCTTAAATGACAAGAAAAAAAGATACATAAGAATTTACGTTCTTTTAGTTATATCTTCAAAGTTTGAGAGAATTAAGGTAAACGTTAATCGAACTTGAATTTTGTTTCCTTCTTTGTTCAAAAGGCAAGGGCAGAATGGGAATGAGGAAAAAGAAAAATTGTATATATAGGGAAGCACACTCTGAGACCGTTGGTTGGCGTGGTAATTCATTTCCATAGCGATGGAAGCGTCGCCGCCACCAAACACCATCCTCGGTAGGTACCAGCTCACGCGATTCCTTGGCCGCGGCAACTTCGCCAAGGTGTACCAGGCGCGCTCACTCGTGGACGGCGCCACGGTCGCCGTGAAGGCCATCGACAAGTCCAAGACGGTCGACGCCGCCATGGAGCCCCGCATCGTGCGCGAGATCGACGCCATGCGCCGCCTGCAGAACCATCCAAACATCCTCAAAATCCACGAGGTTCTCGCCACGAAGACCAAAATTTACCTCGTTGTCGACTACGCCGGCGGCGGCGAGCTCTTCTCCAAGCTCTCCCGGCGCGGCCGCATCCCGGAGCCCCTGGCGCGGCGATACTTCTCCCAACTCGTCTCTGCGCTCCTCTTCTGCCACCGCCACGGCATCGCGCACCGCGACCTCAAGCCGCAGAACCTCCTCCTCGACGCCGCCGGCGACCTCAAGGTCTCCGACTTCGGCCTCTCCGCGCTCCCGGAGCACCTACGTGATAACCTCCTCCACACCGCATGCGGCACGCCGGCCTTCACCGCGCCGGAGATCCTACGCCGCGTCGGCTACGATGGCTCGAAGGCCGACGCTTGGTCCTGCGGTGTCATTCTCTACAACCTTCTCGCCGGCCACCTCCCCTTTGACGACTCGAACATTCCGGCCATGTGCCGCAGAATCTCCCGCCGCGACTACCAGTTCCCGGCGTGGATCTCAAAATCCGCGCGCAGCCTCATCCACCAGTTGCTGGACCCCAACCCTAAATCGCGAATTTCGCTTGAAAGAGTTTTCGATAACAGATGGTTGAAGGATAAGAAGCATGTTTGGTGTAACGTGTTGGAGGAGAGTGTGGTGGAGTCTGATTTATACAACAAGTGCTGCGACGGTTACAAATTGGGGATGAACGCTTTTGACATAATATCAATGTCGTCGGGGTTGGACTTGCGGGGGCTGTTCGAAACGACGTCGGAGAAGGGGAGGCGGAGGGAGAAAAGGTTCAGTTCGGAGAAGAGCGTGGGAACGGTGGAGGCGAAGGTGAAGGAGGTTGCGGAGAGGTTAGGGTTTAGGGTTGAGGTTGGAAAGAACGGTGCAATTGGGTTGGGAAAGGGGAAGGTGGGTTTGGTCGTTGAGGTGTTTGAGATTGTGTCCGAGTTACTCCTTGTGGCTATTAAAGTGGTGGATGGTGCCATGGAGTTTGACCAGCTTCATTGGGATGATTGGAGACTTGGCCTTGAAGATGTTGTTCTCTCATGGCATCACAATGAGTAATGTAATGCTTCCATCACCAGAGTACTCTGTATCATCACTGTTATAGAGTTTAGAATGATGAAGTCTTGTGTACATAAGCAGAATCAGTAGCACAGTTTCATCTCATCCTTTTCTCAGTATGTGCATATGATTAACTTTTGTTAAGTTATTTTATAAATAAATCACTCTCAATAAAATCATAATTTTGTTAAGCACATAGCATTTTTTGTTGGGCTAGAAATCAGCTCCATGGATTGAATGATACTAGTTTTCATTAAGGTAGAAGTAAGAATTACTTTCTCTTTAACTATATAATTATAAACAGTGTTTTTATGATTAAAATTCTATCGCCCACTGTTCTTGTACTAACCCATTTTAATGTAGAATATCAATTATCAAAGAGTTTTATTTTTTGTGTTTAACATGAAATGAAACCAGGTTTCATGGTATTGTAAATATTATGGAATTTTAATTATGCATAACTATTTAACAGCTATATTATTTCTATATTAGATATTGAAAGCATATTTCCCTTTTAACATTTAATCTCATAATACAGTATTTTATTTGTTATGATTATTTATAAAAAAACATTTAATTAATAGTTACAATTAAACTAAAATAAAAATTAAGTACAGAGATAAATATAAATTTTTACGGGTATAATCAATCATGCACCCCTCACTGTCCCTGTTTTGAAAACAATGTTCGGTTCTGTTTACTTTTCTATTTCTGTTTTATTTTAAAAAAATTAATAAGTATATATATTTCTATCAGAGTAAAAACAAAACTCAAACAGACTCACCCCATGATTATGGTGTGTAACACAAGCAAAAGAGATACCGCTATAAGAAAAAAACTTGTAAAAGTAGAGCTTAGATTTTCATTTATAGCACTAGGGTTATCATCTGGATGTATAACATCACTTCACTTTAACAATGAATACCTGGTAATTTAATGTTGTAACAAGCAGTCAGAATGTAATGTAAAAGATTTCTATGAATTAAAATTGAACTCAATAAACTATACTAAACAAAAATTTTAACAGTGTTCACGGGTACAGTCACAGACTAACTTTATGTTGGGTTTGGTCATGTGTTTAGCCAAACCCAAGCCTTTGACACATTGAATTTAGTAATGCTACCTTCCAGATTAAGAGGATCAAAATCATGTCTTGATAGCCTCTCTGATACGGGGGTACCGATGAGCCCATCGAGAGAAGCCTGCAGAATAAGAGTTAGAAAATGCAACTACCTCAAAACCCTTTGGTGCTCTAATAACTAGCATTAAAGTAAACATAATCACCAGATGAGATAATTTCCGAAAGATCCATATCCTCTTTAGTATCCTGCAACAGATTATAACAAACAATCAGGTGTTAGCACAGAACCCACCCAAAACTCGTAGGCTTGACAATTAGTAATGTAAGGGAATTCACAATGCACCTGTTCTGATGAAGTCAGACATCTTGCAATGAGCAGATAAAGAGTGCGAAGAGTGCTATAGTTGAAATCAGGTCGATTCAAAAGAGCCTCTTCTGATGTATATTCAAATACCAGTGCACAGATGCTTGAAGCCATCATCATACTAGACATTTCATCAGTGCTATCTACAAACCATGTTTCAGCAACTAAGTTAAGATACATGCTTTACTTCATACTGTCAATTCAACAAATGAAGCAATAAACAAATAATGGTACTTGTCAGAGATACAGTTAACAGTAAAAGGATCAGTCAGTAACACATAAAATTTCCATGGAGAAATGTTTCTAAGCATTCCATCTAATTTACTAGGATTTTCTAATTTTGAAAGTCATAATTCTCTCATGGGGCTTGATCACACTTGACATAATAAACATTGGACCAAGCATGGCAATATGAAATATCAAGAAGACACCAAAGTTTCTCCGAATTCCAATCTTCAAGATCTTGTTCAAGATTACTTCCCTTTCCTTTGGAGATTTGATTATAGTATCTCGGAATGATTGAACAATTCCCTTGGTATGTTTACACTTTTCAAGAATTTTATGTTTTTTTCTCCATTGTGAGATCTAATTATCAAAAATTACCTTCTCTCACATGAGAAAACACTAATTTTAATGGTTGCTGACAAGTATGATACCTGACCAATGAGCTAATGCTTTAAGAAGACGAACAATAGCTGACTCATCCAACATCATATGAACTTTGTCTTTCTACAGTAAAAAAGGTGATACTCGTGTCAAATTTTGCACAATCAATATATTATTATAAGACTGGTCACTATGACAAGAAAATCACCTTCAATAGTAGGTTCACTATTGTATCACACGCCAAAAAAATGCAACCATTATCCTCAAGAAAAGCATTTGACCCAACTAATTTATTGAAGCAATCTAAAACCTACAAATAAACACAACATATTTAGCAGCCAGACAATAAAAATTGTTCTGTTACTACTGTAATTGAATGATGTCATTGCAATTATTGAAAGGATTACAGTAAGAAGGAACAAAATCAATAACTAATAACGAGCAAAGATATTTCTTTATTTGACGTAATCAAACTATATCATATTTCCCTATTTAATATAATTAAATCATATCTTTAAGGCTTTCCATCAAGCTAGAGCACATGTATCATTAGTCAAGTTCCTTAAAAATGTCATCAACACAAAACTTCTTGATAGATTTAGCGAACATGTCAGTTGCTAGAGCTAACAAAGTCTATAATGACAAAGCTTCACACATTGATTGGGTGCAAGTGTGTAAAGATCACGTGTTTAGGAGCTTGAGGCCCATAGCAGTGGTTGCCCTTTAGTCAGGCAACGTAGTGGTCCCTCGAGAAGGGCGATGATGGCTCTGATTGCAGAGTCACACTGGAGGTCCAAGGATGCAACCGCTGCCGGTGAACCAAAAATGCTTGGATGGTGTAGCAGCTGCCAAGAGCAAAAATGATCGTAGAGTAGGAAAGATAAGGAGGAGAAAAAAATGATCAGAAGACATGACAGCTGCCAAATGGAAAATATGCTTGAGAGTAGAAACTGCCAAAGAGAAGAAAAGCTCACAAGGCATGGCGGTTATTAGAGCAAAAATGGTCAAAGAAAGCTGCGATTGTCAGAGAGAAAAAATGTTGCCATGGTTATTGTTTAGCCAAGATATCAGAATGACAGTCAATGGACGACAACTACAAATCAAAGTGACACAGTCAGTGAATGACAACTACAAATCAGAGTACAAACATAATTAAATACAACAGAAAAGGTGACTAATTAGAGTTTCAAATTTTTGTTTAAGGGAACTTAGCAGTAGAATAGTGACAAAGGATGTTGCGAGGATGATACCACTCTGATATCATTAAAAACATTATTCGTAACTGTGCATCTTATGCGCACTTGAGTACTCTTCTTTATAATAAAGAAGAAATAACAATAATAAGGAACAAAATCAATAACTAATAATGAGAAATATTTTCTGAGATATTTCCCTGTTTGATGTAATCAAACTCTATCTTTAACAGCAATAAATGTGAAAGCCATGTGAGAATATCAAGATGAACTACACATCATTCAAGCAATCGTTAGAATAACCAACATAAAAAAAGAGAAGGATAAATGGAAATTTTTAATTTAAAAATACAAGTATTGGAACCAAAAAATAACTCACAGCCTCAAGTCCTTTGCAAGAAGCCAAAGCTTTGCATCCTTCAATGTTCATAGTAATTTGAGACAGCATAGGTAGAAGAAAGCAAACAGAGTAGAAGGGCCTGGGACATAGAGTTAAATTATGCAAATGCTCCACTATAAATGAATTTTCTTTTGCCCATAATTATCTTTGAAGATACCTTTGTTCATCTTCACCTTCAATGGAAAGCATATACCCTAAAAGATCTTGAACCTTCTCCTTGCATGCTAGAGGCGCTTCTGCAAGATAGCTGAAACAAAAACTATCCACATTAGCATAAGATGAAGGAACAGGGTGAAAATTGATGAAACAACTATCTAAATTAGCTTAAGATGATCTATACAATTGCAATTGGCTTCTAGAAAATAAATTAAATCTGCATGTTTCTTTCCTGATACTACACATACACTGCGATGGTATGACAGTGAAAGCATGAATAATATACAGGTTAAGAAGGTCTATCATTGTTGAAACTTTTACATAACAAATGTCACACCAATATATGAAAGATGTCTTCCAGATATGATTTGAAATAAATCTTGTTAATCCATCAAGTGTCAAAGTAAACATAATTTAAAAGAAAGAAACGGTAAAACATACCTCCCAATAATTCGCACTGAAGCAAGTAAATCATCCCCTTTCTTTTGCCCATGTTCCTGTATGATTTCACCATTATAATTTGATATATGTTTGTAAGCAGGATAAAGAGAGTAGGAGAGAATAATACTATAATCGGATGAACTTTATATATTTAAGACTGCAGTACAAAGTATGGTAAAGAGAAAAACAACTTGTATAATGAAATTGAATTGTACAAAAGATAACGAGTCTCTGTTTACCCAAGTATTTATACTACAGCAGACTCGAGAGGAGTTAGTTATAACTGTTTAACCAAGGCTGTTACAACATATTAAAAGAGAGTTAGTTGTAACTGTCTAACCAAGGCAGTTACAGCCATCGAAAGATATTCTACTACTAGGGAATTATTTAGTACAAAGGAGTTATGCACTAACAAATTACATGAGTCACAATTGACACCAACAATGACTCTTAACACTAATAATTAAAATTACATTAAGCAATTAAACATCAGCCTTACCTTTGCATCTTCCAAATACTCTAGTACAACAGCAATTGTCTCGTTAAGCTGGAGAATCAGCTTTGTTAGTGTGCCTTCATCTAGGAGGTTTCCTGTAAAAGAAAGAGTACGATGAAGATGCATTATACTCAATTAACAAGAACTTAACCACAGAGACATGTTTCCAAAAGTGTCAGCAGCACTGGTTTCAAAATGTGAGACAAGTATCACATTACCAAGTAATTAAAATCCCAATAGAAATAAAATCCGAATTTCCAAATGGTATCCATATGGTTTACAATTGACAAAACTAGCTCACTATATTCACTATATGGGAGTATAAACAACTAAACCAGCATAATTAAAAATTACATTATGTTGAAATCTTTTAGTATCATTTGAAATGCAATTAAAAGCCATGTATTCATATTCTCACCCCTATACGTTCTAAAAATGCTGCTGAAAACTCTAGACAGCCTAATAATCATCACATTTAACAGATAATAGAATTGAGAAGAACCCATCCAGCCCAAATTTATCTTCTATACATACATACGTACATGTCTGTGTGTGTATTCAAATTAACGTTTGTGATGAAGCCTTAAATGCTAACTTAGGCACTAAAAGTCCAGCAATGCAACAGCTGACCAACCCCACAATTTGGAGAGTTTCCAGTTGAAGTAAGGGGCAGGGAATGAATGATGAGGTAGAAGAAAGAGAAATGCAGGATTTATGATGTGTGAATTTGGTCATAAAGGGCATCGAGAGGAGTGAGGGATGTCTTTTGATCATTGGTCAGTTATCGGGCAAAGGATTTTTTTCTCTGTAGGAGCTTTGGGTCTGGGCAACAAAACTCTAATTCCTTTGAATAGCCTTTTTCGTCTAAATAATACCTCCAGCAATTTTCTTACTCCAGGTTTGAGTTGTTATTGTCAGTATTGGTTATCAGTTTGTAACCCAAAATGTGAATCGATATTCATCATATGTGCCAAAATATCCATAACTATTTCATAATATCATATCACATCAATATGATCTCTTTTATTTAATCCTTTGCCTATGTCCCTATAATTTTAACAGTGTGGTCACAATTATAGATCAAGTGGACTGAATTATTGCAGAGGAACCATTTTCAGCTTTGTTACATTTTTCATTAAAATAAAAATAAAAAACAGAATTTAAAGGCTGAGTGGATTGAGTTTCTTTGAATATACCATCATTTTCCTCAACATTTGATATCAATTTTATTATCTTCTCAACCAAAGAGTAAGCAACAGCCACATTATGTCGCTTTGAAAAAATTGCTTCAGCAGTAGCTGAAGTATCCTGAGACGCTTCATATTTCAAATATGCCAACTCATTCAGTAGAACAGCAATTTCGACCCTTGACTGCTCCAAGACAAGCAACAGACACCTAAAATGGGAAGGGGTGAGAAAATAAACCAAGACGCTCACAACGCAGATGATTAAGAAAATTATTAGCAAGCACAGCTTACATGTCAGCTGAAGCTGGATCCCGTGCTTCATTTGTGTTTAGTTGGCTAACCAACCAATCTTCTCCATGCATGGAAACCATAGACTCGGCTAAAATGAGAGCCTGCAACCTTTCAGCAGGAGCTGTACATGAATAATAAATCAAGCAATTCATACAGCTTAGTGTTTTATTGTCTTAAAAAAACCATAATGCAGTACAGTAAGATTAAAACATGTGATATAAAGCTTCAGAATAACCATATAAAAGGGCAAAGAGGAAGTGCATCCACAACCTTTCCCTCAAACCAACCACCTTATTAAAACCAACTCTCCAGACTAGACAACAGCAGTTAGTCCATAAGGTGTTCAGTTTCTTGCAACAACAAAGCCTGCTGTCTTAAAACCTTTCAGTATGCAAGATCAAACAAGTATGTAACTTGTTACAGCATTTATATGGTGTCATTTATAAATACTGTAACTTGTATTTTATTTTTTCATTCATACTTTATAGCTTCATATGTTAGCACTTTTATTTGTTTTTTTTTTCCTTTTAACGTGATCTGCTGATGTGGCAATGAACAATTATTAAAATAGGGAACTGGAGAGGTTGGTTACAGCTTTTCATTTCCTCTGTGCGAGTGTAACCACCCAATGCATATATGTGCTGGTTACGTTTTGCAATAGACAGATTACCATCAAAATATTTTTTCTCAGTGTCACATCTCTGTTACTCTTATCCTTGAACACAGGGAATCGTTCCTAAAATTTCAATTCCCTAGTCCATTGGGTTTTCTATACTCTCAGAGTTTATTCTCCCTACATACGTTCCATCTCATCATGCTTATCAGCTGAGGGGAAATGGCTAAAATTACAACTTTTAAGAACCTAATGAAGGAATGCATAAAGAGAAACTGAAACAACAGGTAAAATGAACTGTGCACATAATTAAGCAAATTGTCTCAACATACCAACACGGTTCTGCAGAACAGCCATTATACCAGTGCGGATATTGGTTGACCAGCTATCTTGAGGAAGTAATCGTAGGGCATCACGAAGTTGTGTCTGAAATGTGAAGTACTTGTAGTCAATTGCAAGGTAAATGAATGAAGTTGCACATACATAAATTACAAAAATAGATATCTTATTATGCTCAAAGTATATAGATTTGAACCCAAGAAGGTCATGAATTCAATTTATAAATTTTTGGTCATCCACAAGGCAGATTGGACATATTGGTCTCCTAAGGAGCATAAACCATCAATTCAAAATAGACCCTTTATATGAAAAGGTTCTATATTATGAACCAAATACTCCAACAAGCAAATGCACTTGATTTACACTGCAGAGAGATGACTAGAATATGGAGAACAGCATCTAATTTCTTATCTAGAAGTAATTTGATAAAATATCAGGAAAGAAACAACTCTAAATAAACCAAATTCCAGTGCCATATCAATTTAAGTAGATTTTTTATCTTCAAGTATACTAGAATATCACTACACCATAAAACCATGCCTGAAGGAAAACAGAGTAAGACAAGATCACATACCGAATCTTTTGAGGTAAGAATGGCATTCAGCAAGTGGAGTGCTTCAAATTTTAAGGAATTGTGCAAGACAGCAAACTGCCTTGCTAATGCTGCCACCTGTAGAGGGACGTGTCAAAATATTGCTTCACCAAAGACATTATATATGTTTATTTCATGATGCAAGATTAGTTAATAAAAATGAAAACAAATTAAGTATAGAATAGAAATATTACAGAAGCACACTTACAATAACTGAGATATCAGATAAGTCATTATTCTGGATTATTTCAAAGGACATCCTACCCACAATCAATTGCAGAAGTTTGAAAGATAATTCCATCACATGTGAACCTGCACAGTGGTTGAGAATACTGATAAGTAAACAACAATCAGGAGCACATGTTTATAATTCACATGTTAGTAGATGTGTTTATGTACGCACTAAAATGTGGTAATTACAAATAAGAATTACTGAATGACATAAGACGAAATCTCGAGAGAGAAAAATTCTCGGGGACACCAAAGTTATAACCGTAAACATTTTTGGTGATGAGCAGGGGATCAAGCCTTGAAAGTTAACACACACAAAATGATAAAGAATATTCACGTTGAGGATATGCAGCATTCTGGACCAATATCTTGTTGATATCCGTTCCAGAGCTCAAAACACAGATAGTACAGCCTTGTTTACCAATACATTCCATTCCTAACTGTTGTACATACTGTGTTAGTGTATTACCCCAATATAAAAAATTAAAATACACTAACTGCCAATGGTTTCACTCAGTCCCTTACTTTTCAGTACGGTAAAAGCAAGCATTACCAGCAGGCAATGGATTCTTACCGTCTTGCAAAGCACTCATTTGAGAAGCTAGTACCTTGATGCCTCCAGATTCACAAAATCTCGTGATTCCATTTCCAGAAGCAGCTGACACCAAGTACAAAAACTCATAGCATTCTTGAAGAACAGACGAGCCAGACCTTAACAAGAGATTAAAAAATAAACAAAAAAAGGACTAGCTGAAGGCAAAATAAGGTGTATGAAAGCAAGTGTAGATCATTACTGGGTGGATATAACTTCTAACACAAGTGGAATATTCAAAACCATGTCCTCCGAAGAAGCTATATCTGGAACGCGACAAAATGCAGCAAGCACAGTGATGGATAGGCTTAAATATGCATCGCGATTCTCATTGACGCCACTTCCCATACCTAATTCAAAAAAGATAGTGTGAAAAACACATTAGAAATGAATAGAGAAGGAGCAGGAAAAAAGTTAAGTACCAGTTCTAAGAAGGCGATACAGAAAGCGAGGGCCAACCGCATCATACACCCTCCGAAGAGAGTAGTGATCCTCAGCTTTGCAGAACTTGGTGACCAGAAGTAGCCCAGCAAGACGCTGTTCGTCTCGCTCTCCTTTCAGCAGTTTCAAGCAGTCCTCCAGATTGGGACTCTGAGTTCCCTTCATTCATGAACACCATTTACAATTTAAACATTCAGAGAACAGAGAGAAACAACGGAAAATGCATCAATGAAAGTGGTGTAGGAAGTACCTGTTCAGGTTCAGTGGAAGGCTCCTCACTCATCTTCTCCTCAGACATTGGTTCAGTAATTGTTATTGGGGATTCAAACGATTTTCACCTAAATTAAACTGTAATAACTGTTATCACAGAGCAAGTCACAAATTGAAGTCCACCTACAAAGCAACCTATCGGGAACAGGGAAGCGACGGTGTATTGCCGGAAAACGCAGCAGAGATGAATAGAGAGAAAAGAAGAAAGGACTAGAGAGTGAGAGTTAAACGAAATTGAAATTAAGTAGAAAATATTATTCAGTATATCAAAATATATATCAATATCTATATATCTATATCTATGTATATCTCTATCTATATATATTTTGAGAATATGAAAACAAAGTTATTATATTCAACGTAATTCTGACTTAAAAACCACAAACAAATCTAAAGCTCAAAATTTTAAAAAATATATAACTAGGAATAGAAGAAAGATTTATAATATAATTTGTTCGGTGCAGGGGAGCAGTGCAGAGCAGCAGAAAAATAAGGGTGAAACCCTAATTAGTGAGTTTTCTTCACTCACGCACACTAAACCGCTGTCGTTTTGGGTTTTAATCTTTTAATTTTCGACACTCTCATGTTTGTTTTTATTTTCAAAAATCATATTTGAAAGAATTAATGTTTCTAAAAAACGATCCTTAACCAAAGTTTTCACAAAATCATTCTTTTAACAACTTGAGAATTTAATTCTCCCGTACTAAAGTAGCGGTTTTACTGCATAAAAGATACTCAATTTTTATAAGCAGTTTCTGTTTTTTAAACACTTCTCAAAGGAAGTGCTTTATGAAAAAAGAGAGAGGGTATTTTAAGGAAAACACAAAATTGTGTGGGAAGTGCAAACATAGTACTTGAATCTGTTGAATCTGTTGTAGTTGAGTGGTTGTATTTGTTGGTGATGGGAAAGGTACGATGTGGTCTCTGGTCACTTCCAAAGGGATTGTAGAAATTGGCAAGTTGGGTGTGTATGTGACTGCCAATCATTCTTAGGTACACTTTCGCCGACAATCCGCGCAACCTCAGCAAAGCAAGTTCATGCGAAATGTATTCTCCTAAACCCTCGTCTTGTTCCTCGTATCTAATCATCTCAGGGTTTATTTACTTTAAACCATGCTCACCAAAATATGTTCTTTTTAAATTCTTGATTTTTAAATTTCATGAGGATTGGGTGGCCATGGTACTGTTAATCCCTTGCCTTCCTCTTTTTCTGTCAATGTTTGCAATTTTGTGTCTCTGTAGAGTGAGCTAGGTCAGTTTATTGAGGACTTCATAATCCCTTTACTTGATTATTCTAATGTTTTTAACAATCTTTTTAGGTTAAAAATATAATTCAGCCCCTACTCCAGGCACAAATTTTCTCTTTGATACTTTTAAAAACCTTATTAAATTAGACGCAATAGTGTAAAGGTCACCGATTTGGTCCTTGTTAAAGTTAATTTTCTTTATGTATTCTTAATTTGGTCCCTATAGATTCTTAATTTAGTTCCTTATAGGTAGGAAGAAATTTCAAATACTGATAATGTTTGCAGAGAACGATTCCGCAAGTTTTTATGTAAAGCAACTAAATTGAGAATTGGCAACATATGTAGGCTTTGGATTTTATGTTAAACCATAATGTTCTGAGTTCTTGATTCCCTTTCCTCAGTCTTCACTTTTTGGAATGCGAGATTCAAAATCGAATTGGGTGTTCTCCCAAACATTCCTCATTCTCGGTAAAGTCTTTCTTTCGCTCCCTCTCATTGTGCACTTGTTGCTCTGGCCGGGTTCAGAGTTCTTGAAATCCTTTCCTCACTCTTCACATTCCAAAACTGAGTTTAATTGAATTTGAAGCGTATAGATTTCTTGTGTTTACGATCACATCATGTTATACACTCATTTTTATTTTTGTTTATTATTATTATAATAGTTTTACTTTGTTAACTTGTGTGTGCTTCTAGTGGGATAAGGCTTTTGTTGTTGTTAACTTCTGTGCACTAATAAGTAATACACTTTTTATAATGTTAGAATCTCTTGCTACTCACAAGCAATACTAATTCTTTTTAAATTACAGCTTTTACTGCCACTCTCTGCACCTGTTGGCGTGCTTGCAAGTCCTATTTGAAGTGATTGGTGGGGGAAGATCGAAGTTTTGCTTTGAGATAATTGACATTGATTTTGTGAATAATAGTGAGTAGGCTGTTGGTTGTCACTTCTGTGCACAAGGGCAAAGCCAGCAAGCATGTGGTAGTTGTTGTTTTATGTGAGAAGAAAGAGCATAACATTTGTAAACTTTTGCATGCAGCATGGCAAACAGCAAATATGAGTATGTCAAGTGTTTTGAAGTTGAAGACGAGGTCATGTTTCCCAATATCATCCTTGTTTGGATAAATGCCTGTAGCCTTCACAAACCTTATGATCTAAACGCATTGAAGCTGATGAACTCTTGTGCCGTTGAAATTCTTGAAGAGTATGCAGATGTAGTCCTTGCATATGGATTTAGCAATGAGTATACCTTTGTATTGAAGAAGACCTCCAAGTTTTACGAAAGGCGTGCTAGCAAAGTGTTATCCATCATTACTTCTTTTTTCTCCTCTGTCTTTCTGAGAAAATGGGGTGAATTCTTTCCGCACAAGGAACTGCAAAGTCCTCCTTCCTTCCACGGGCGAGTCATACCTTGTGCGTCCATAGAAGCCCTTCAAGCGTATCTTTTGTGGCGGCAGAATATTTGTCATTTGAGTAATCAACATGAGCAATGCCTTTGGCGTCTTGTTGAACGTGGAATGAATGAGAAGGAAGCATGGGATTTTATCAAGGGTTTTGACAAAAGTGAGCTAAACAATCTTTTATTCGATGAGTTCAATGTCAATTACAATACACTGGAGCCAATATTCCGACAAGGTTCTTGTGTTCTGAAGACAGTGGTAGAGGATGTTGTGAAATACACAGATAACGGTGCTCCAATTAAAAGGCACAGACGGAAGATAATCACTGTGCATTCCAAGAAAATAGCGGGTAAGAGATTTTGGAATGAGCATACCGTTCTTTTGAAGGAACTTGGTGGTTTTATCGAAGAGATTAACAATGTGACTCCAGAGTATGTGAGATCCTTTGAGTTTGATAGCAAATTGATGCCGTCTACATGGATTGTAGTTCGAATAGATGGATGCCACTTCCACAGATTTTCTGAGGTACATGAATTTGTGAAGCCAAATGATGATAGAGCCCTTAACCTGATGAATTTGTGTGCAGTTGCTGTCTTAGAAAAGTTTTGGGAGGATATAGTCTTTGCCTATGGGGTTAGTGATGAGTACAGTTTTATTATTAAGAAAACCAGTAATCTTTACCAAAGGAGAGCTAATAAAATGGTTTCAGCAATTGTGTCTTTCTTCACATCCACTTATGTGATGAGATGGAATGAGTTCTTCCCACAGAGAGAGTTAAAATACCCTCCTTCCTTTGATGGGAGAGCAGTGTGCTATCCATCTACTGAGATTCTGAGGGACTACCTTTCATGGAGACAGGTGGATTGCCACATCAACAATCAATATAACTCTTGTTTCTGGAAGCTGGTTGCATCTGGAAAAAGCAAAAGGGAAGCCCAGAATAGTTTAAAGGGTGGTCAGTTGCAAAAGAAAATTGAAGAATTGGCTATTGACTACAATAAATTACCAGTCATGTTCCGACAAGGATCCTCAGTTTATAGGGACAAAGTAGACACTGTTCTAACTCACGAGGAGAATGGTAACTCTTTTGAAAGTAAAGGAAAGGTCATTGTAGAACATGTTGACATTATTGGACCAACCTTTTGGTTGGAACACTTAAACGTCCTTGATGAATAGCTGTATATGTTGTCATTGAGTCTCCAACTTAAATTTTTACTTTTTATTGTAGCTGGAAATTTTTACTGGTTTGGTTTCACGTTCTAGGTTTTATATTTATATTTTCTTATTTAATTTGCTTGAAATCAGAAAGTGCTACATATATTTTATTGCTTATAGTACAAATACGCATGCCAGTCGTAGATCCCTTTACTCCTCCCTTTCCAACAATCGAGTTTAGTTACATCATTGCTGCATATGACCATGACTACCAAACTCAAAAGAACAATAACCGGATTTATATAAATTAAAATAGATAGGTGCAATAATTTGTATATATGTTTAAAACCACCTAAAACAATGCAGTACTGTGATTGATGAAATGCCAAACGGAAAACTGAAAATGCACAAGATGTTTGACAAAATACATAAGTGAACTAAAACAATGTTTTATGCAATGAAAATGTTTGGAAAACAATGTAAAATTTACAAAATCACAGTTGAAAACCAAATTTTGCAGTAAAACCAGTCTATCAGCGTGACAACAAATACTGATCTGATTTTCTATGCATAATTGAGTTGAATGTAAAATGTACATGCAAACAAGTTTATTATCATCTTAATTAACTAATGGAATGTAAAATTTAACTAAGTAAAGCATGTAATCATGGGTATTTCTTACCAAACAAATCATCAATCTTAATCAGGTTTAGTTTGACAAAAACTAGAAAAAACGGTGACAAAAGGCTAATGAGAATTTACTCAGTTCATGACGTTTTGATAGTAAGTTACTATTGGTATACTATTAACATTTCCCTTAACAAGATTTTGCATGCTGTTTCTTGTTTTTACAGTTCAACACTTAAAGCCAACTATTTTCGCTCCCTACACGTTACATAAAGTAGATGCAGCAAACAGAGCTCACAATTTTTAACATTTTCCTAAATTATAACTTCCACGATGTAGACTAAAATAGGAGCAGTGCACCAGTTTATGATATAAGTAGCAAAAAACTCCACTTCCCTACGGACAATTTCAACATTAATGCTTGTAAAAAATGGTGTTGGGAGAACTTTACCCCTAATCCTAAATGACATGACTCAACATGGATAAGGTTTGATCTAATGACTAGTAAATACTAAGCGTATCAAATAAAGTGCTAAATCCAAAATTTTTGTAATTTAAAGAATGAATCAATAGCAAAGCCATTCATTGTTGTACATCGTAATTTCTCTAAGGCTACTTGCGTTTTGTAATTTTTGTAAATACTTTCTATAAGTATGACGATTACACTTGCGTTTTGCAAATTTCTCATTTTGTTTTTTTCTTTAGAAAGGATGTGGCATGCAGAAAAATCTTATCAACTTCATCCAGCTTTGGTAAGTCTTGGTCTTTTTGCATGTTTTTTGAGTTTAGAGACATTTGTCGTAGATGGTCCTCAAAATTATTTGTTTCTCCATCGCTTTGCTCTGGAAACTTATCAAACTCGTCCAAATAAAGAGGTTTTTCCTCTTTGGTGAAATTCTCTACATCCGAATCCGTCTCAAATATATCTGATAAGTTATCAGAATCAGAATCCAATTCAGAGTCCATATCTGTCTCATCTTCTGTACATCCAGTGTTATCATCCATCAACTCTTGGTGTTTATCTGAATTCTCTGACTGAAAATTTGAAATTCTCTCTCTGTCAATGTTCTGGATTGTGTCAGAAGCATATGTATTACTCTCTGCTGCACTTTTAAATTGCGCTTGCAGAATTTCAAGTTCTTGTTCTAGTCTTGGAATATGTCTCCTCACAGCACGGAGAGCATCCCTGTATTTAGATTTATCCAATGCCTGCAAAAGATGAGAATAAACATCATCAAGGCACTGAAGAATTTTTAAAATAAACAGACAAGTAGCTTGAACAGGAGTGATTGTATGTACGCATCCAAGGTCCGCAAATGCAAAATTTCAAACATAGTCTGGTTGTGCAACTGAAGCGTTATGTTGTAGAAATTTCAACATAAAGTTCTGGACAATGAAAGACCAAGAACTGTTGGAGGATTTTGAAACCCCACACCCAGTAAACTCAATTTCTATTCTGTATTAAAAAGTGACTAAAAATTGAGTACACAAACACCGTACCTTCTTTCTCGAAAGAGACACTCGTGGAGACATAATCTCTGTTGGTGGTTGGGAGTAGTTTTTCCCTCTGTACATTATTATTGTGTTATCTTCATGAATGTCAAGCACTATACCTCCAGTCAATCTTGCCAGCTCAACAGCAATTTCCTTAACCTCCTCTGCTGAAAATGTCTTCACCACTACTTTCAAAGTCTGATGTTTTTTCCAATGCAGATGCATGTTCAAAATTACACCTTGGTAAATTCCTCGCCTTCCAACTGGCACATAATTTTTGCATTTAAGGCCCATCTTTAAGAAGAAAAAGTGTTCTTCTGGTGTTAATATCTCAGGATCGTGGGTTGTTTCTGAAGATTCAGAAGGCTCAATCTTTTTTAGGGCTTCACAAAGTCTCTCTTCTTTCTTTCGAGCCTAGAATGACAGAGAAAGCATTGTTTGTTCAATAACTGACACAACAAAATCAAATTGAGTGCTTTCATAACACTTTTAACTCTAATGACGTATTCAATTACAGAACAAATAGTTTGTACACAGATACACTAAGATCAACCTTCGTTAGAGGACAAAAAAAATGTCTTGCTCTGATAAACACATGATGTTGTACCAGGACAAGAAAAATTATTGGAGTGGGCAGATTGGGAGAGTATTCAAAACCATGAAGCTGTTTTGTGTATATTTTTATCTCTGGATCACAGAAATGGACAAGATAGCTTCTTGGTCAGAGTTTTGGTTCAATGCCAATTATAATGGTTATGTCAAGCCTACCCATTTTAAGACGATCTATGGTAAGATCCACTCCTCCTCCAGATCCAGGATGTTTGGGGTCTCCTCAGCAGACTGGGAGAGGACCAGGATCTCATGAATACCTGGAGGAGGGATTTACCTCAGGTATCTTCGCCTATGTCTGGATCACTTCAAGCAAATGGATGTCCAATGAATAATACTACATTTCTTTTCCTCATTTTCATTCTACTCTTGATCCAATTCTACCACTCATATATAATAAGCTTATTACACAGAACCTCTTCCTCACCCTTGTTTGTGAAAGATAAGTGGGGGTGACATTTTTTCTCAAGGGCCATTAACAAAGGGTAAGCAACTAAAATGTTGAATTGAAAATGTGAAGTTAAAGCTAATAAGGGTAAGAGAGAAACTATGAATGGATATCTCCTATTCAAGCAATGAAATGTCTCTCAGTGCCCAGGTTTGGAATAATAAGAGTGGTAGTACTACTTTTATGCAGTATCAGAAATTAGTTTTATTCATAACAGAACAGCTTTTTCCCTCCAGTCAAGAAAGGTGATAAAGGGTGGTTAGCTAGAATCAATTGAAAACTGAGAGGAATTGGGAGGAAGAATACAGGTTTCTCAAATATCTTGGTAAAGGAAAGAATTTTATGTACAACATATCTGTATGTATCACATAGATACTATGCTAGGGCAGAGATTGACTTTTAAGATATAAAGATTACATTTTTACCCTGATTTCGGGTTCAGTACCAAACAATGTCTCTCTCAAAAATCTAGATATCTTCAAAGACAATTTACCAAACATATTTTGACAAATTCTATGCAAATTATAAGAGAAAAAAAAATACTTGAATTAGATGGCAAGTTGTTAACTTATTATAAAAATGAATGCACTAAAATAGTTCTGTAAATCATCATTAAACATTGAAAGGCTTAATTCATGTTTATGTTACTGAAATTATGTATTTAAAGATTTGAATAGTTATAGTGCAGGATTCCAATATTAAATACAGAGAACAATAAATTTATCTCTACATTCTTTGCACAAAATATTGCTTGAGAGGCTTCTAGTGTTCCAGATGATTTCTTAAGCAACATGTTTTAGCATACATTAGAACAAAACACTATTCCATGACAAATTTTCCAACAGCAACAGATATATTTTTATCAAGAGTGGTATGAAAAATACTAATAAGAAATACAAACGTATGTATAGATATAGCAAGCATAGGGAGGCAAAGGTTCAAAACCATACATACTATTTGAAAACAATAGAAAGGGTCGATATACAAGTAAAAAAGTAAAAAATTGAACTTACTTTCAACAATTTGTATAAAATTTTTTCCTCTGTTGTCATCCTTTCATACTCTTTCTTCTTCTTAAATCGAAAGAACTTGAGCCATCTTACAACTACTCTTTTCCCCTTCAATTTTTTCCTATTTACTTTGGCATTGCCATCACCCTTATTACCACTCGGGGCCTTCTCAGAATCCTGATACTGTTTCTCTACAACCTTATTGCTATACTTCAGAAATGGACATGAATGAAAGCCTATGTTTCCTAGGATAGAGCATGCTTTCATATAATGGAGTTGATAAAAAATAGGTTCCTGACCACGAACCTTGCACACAGCATAGTCCAAGCTACAACAGTGTAAATCAATACTGAAGCAAACTTTTGTTTCAATTATGTTTCTTTTATTCTCACAATATTATAAACTAAAGCAAAGATTAAAAAACTCAAAAATGATAAGTAGTGTAATACAAGACTAGTCCTAGAAATGTAAAACAAGGTTTGAAATTAGTACCTTGTTTTTGGAAATGAGGAATTGGAGGAGAGAATGTTGTGGAAGTGAGTTTTAGTGAGAGGGCGTAATGCTAAAAGCCTCCACGCCATATTTCCCAACTTCTAAAAGACGAAAATGAAATTGAGTGCAGAAGAAACTACCACATGCTTGCTGATTTTGCCCTTATGCACAGAAGTGACAACAAAGTGAAAGGTTCTGCATTCATGTGTAATGACTGCATAAAAGGGGTCACCAAGTTTTGGGGTAGAAAACCCACATCATTGTTTTGCAGGAAATTTTGGTGGTTAGCATTAGGAGCACAAGGGGGTTGAGTTTTGGAGGAGGAACAAAAAAAGATACGAAATTTATACACTTCAAAATTTCAAGCGCACTCAGTTTTGGAATGTGAAGAGGGAGAAAATAATCTCAAGATCTCTGAACCTGACCACAGCAACAAGTGCACAGTGAGACGAAGCTAAAGACCGGTACTTTACCGAGAAATGGAAGGTTTGGGAGAACGCCCCATTTGATTTTGAAGCTCCAGAATGCCTTTTTGTTCCTTCCCTGAACAGTGTCGTCGCTTTTACCTTGCTATTTTTCAAGACTAAAACATATTTCAAGTCTTCTATAGTAGATTTATTTTTATGTTTTTAATTTTTATAGAAGCAATTCTTAGGTTCTCAGTTTAATCAATTTTTATGGTTTTATTTTCTAACAACATTTTTAATTTTATAAAATTATAATTTTAAGGTTAATTATTCATATATTATAAGATCTTTATGTAATTGTTTTATTAAATTAGAATTATTATTTAATTTATATATCATAAAATTAAAAGTAGTTGGAGGCGGCGAAAGTGTAGAGTGCAGAGCCAGTGAGGCGGAGGCAGTGGCAGTAGTCGGAGTGCGTTGCCGCGAAGTGGTGGCGTGCGTAAGCAGCATCGTGACCGAGTAAAACAGAGCAAAGAAACCACGCGCAAAATGGCAGCAAAGAAAGCATGGAGAGTCTTTCCGAGACCCCTCTTAGAAACCATTCTCAACAACCACGCGCAGCACCACCGTGTCCCCCAACCCCTCCTCCTTCACGGCCCCAGAGGCGTCGGCAAAACCACCCTCATTCTTCAACGTGCCTTTCTCTCTCTCCCTCCCCCTCTCTAAATTCTTTCTTCTGAGACGCATTTCACGTTTCTCCCTTCTTTTTCTCAGGTTTACTACCCAACTGGAATAAAGGTCCTCATCTCACCGGATACGTCGACTTCGCGGAGCAAATGAAAGTTGACCCTGGCCCATCACACAGCCCGTGGGCTTCCTGGTCGGATATTGGGATTTGGGGAGAAGAAGAATGGCTTGTCCTTTGAGGAGGCTTCTTACATGAAGGAATCGGTTGTGGCATTAAAGCTGGCCAAGAAGGTGATCGAGCTTCAGCAAGGGTGGAGGGCCATGCTTGTTGTTGGAGTTGTTGTCACAAGCTGCTGAAATTGATCATTTTCAGGTACATTATTGGTTTGTTTTGCAAAATACTCAATTTAATCAGGGTTTTAAATTGCACTCATGAATGCCATTCTCTTCATTTCGGGCAAGCCTGTTTGGTGTATTCTCAGTTGCAGTTGGGGACCTCCAAAACCATGATGTTGCAGCTGCAGTTGTGGTTTTGGACCATAATTATGAACCTTGAATTAAATTGTTGAACATGATAAAGATGCATTTCGTGCTAATATATATCCAGAAATGATTTTTTTGTAAGATTGTATGCTTAGTTATCAATGCTACGAAGTGAGTTAAAAAGAGTCAAAGTCCCACATTAGACAGAAAAGACAAACTTAAACACTATATAAAAATAAAGATAAAGGCCCATAACACCGTTGCTTTAAGGTTTTGGTGTAAAAATGGTGTCAAAAGTCTTATATGTGTAAGACTAATGTCATATAACCATATAAAACCACAATCTTTCAATGACCATGACTATAACCAACCTATGTGAAAAATATATATAAACCCATCACGAAGTCATGTTGGATTACTTTTTTCTTTCTTATTGTATAGTTAGTGACATGAGGTGTTCAAACTGATGATATATTCAAGTAATTGCAGCCAAAGCTGGTTATTAACAATATTGAAGTTCTAAAGCACGCCACGGTAAATAACAAGTTATCAGTCGGTGGACCCCTATATCATGATAGTCTATCATGGAGAATAATTGCTTTGGGTGCAAACGAGCGCTGTCTGCCTGTTATCCTGGTGACATCTGATAGGTGATATTCTTATCTTAAACTTTGTTTCCTTCTCATTTTTTTCGCAGTTTACCAATACAAAGTTCTTACATAGTGATTGGATTTTGGTTCTATTTTTTCCAGCTAATACGACTTATACTTTTTTACTTTGGAATCTTGTGGTTGTTAAATTTTCTAATAATTACTTTTTGAATTGAAGGCACTGGAACCTTCTTGATAGATGTATCAACTTTTGACTGCGGGGAAACTATCTGTGTATGTTGAGAGGACCAGTGACAAAACATAGTAGTTGAATCGAGATACATGTTCTGTATGGAGAACTTATATTTTTTTGAATTGTATAGTGAATCATTAGATTCATGAACATTAAAAATGTAACACATACATTAAATACAAGAAATATAAACATGCAAATATACAGTTAATAACAACCTCATAGTCAGAAAGAGTGCTTGTATCTATATGTACTTATGCTGCACAATTTCAGCAACACAACCTCCAAAAATAACTGCTGTTGCTGCATAAAATTCCTATAACAATGACTAAATGCTTTTTCATTGGTCTTGGGTCTAGGTTGACTTTCTTGTTATACATATTCATGTATTCTGAATTCTTTCATTCTTATGAAAGACTTAGGCTAATTTAATATTTGGTGCTGCCATTTCTACATTTATTTTACCTTTTGTATTCTTTCTAATACTATTTCCAATACCTTGTTATTTGCCCCAGTTACTACTCATATGAAGCTTTCTTGGAGTTTGGATATATGGAGATATTTATCTCACGTGAGGTACTTGAATAGCCAATGTTTTCCTCCTCCGCTCTTTCTTTCTACACAAACCAATACAAACAAATCATTATGAGAGTTTGTGTATATATTTAGGATAAGATACATGGACGAACATGCTGATTCCTCCGAATTAAGCATGAAATATGGAATATAGGATTAGTCTACAATTGTATTTTATAGATGTCTACCTTCCTTTCTATAGAAAGATGTGACTGATAACAATGTAAGATACACTATGCTACCTTTTGAGGTTAAGTTTCCTAGGAAGGAAAGTTGAGAAAAGATTTTGTTGTTGTAATTATTAGATTGCTTCCTCTTACGATCTGGTTATGATGAAGTCGAGGTGGTTTTTAGATATGCTATCCTTATAGTTATGTGTATAAGTTCTTTTTCATATTTTTTAGTACATATTTTTGTTTGAACAACTTTTGCTTGGCAGACCTTTGGATGGACTCCACAAGAAGCCAAAATGCACGTTGTCACTGACTACTTTAGTCTTTCAGAAGTATGAATATTTCAACCATTAGATGATTTTTTATTATTGTTTAAATTCTTATTTTAGTTTCTAGTAATCATTGCAAGTTTTAATTAATATTTCTTAAATTCAGTGGAAAGTGATCGCTGAGGTGCTTGGGCCAAATCCTCGACATCTATTTGAACTTGATGCACTTAAACAAAGCAATCATCATCTGAAGTAAGCATTTCTTTTTTGAATTGTATACAGTTATAAAAACTATTATATTACTCTTTTGACCATTATCTGCAAGTGTTTTATATTATCATAAGTTTGTGCCATTGTTACACATCAATGGAACTGGATGTCTTACTAGTTCATGCTTTTGCTTAATTGTAGACAAACAGAAGACAAGGCTAGTACTTTCGAGGACATTGTAGATGCATATATAGCCTATTTGCAAGTAAGTTCAAAATTGGGCATGAAATATATCTTTCAAAGTGATGTCTTTATATGATATATTTTTGGGAGTATTCAAGGAAACCTCTTAAAAGGCAAGTTAGTCATTTGTTTTAAGTGACTAACTTTTGTTTTTTTTAAATGATTCCACACCCTCTGTCAGATCCTACACATGCACCTGTACTAAATACTCATCCAATGCAAACTAGGTCCAAATTTTATATTTTTCAACATCAGATTCATCCATCTCTACTGCTGTCTCATTCTGAACCAACTAATGTGAAACAAGCACTGAAGGATAAAAACTGGCAGGCTGCAATGCAACAAGAATATGATGCTTTGATCAGTCAAAGAACTTGGGGTCTTGTTCCCTTACCACCTGCTAGAAAAGCATTTGGTTGTAAATGAGTGTTTAGAGTTAAGAAAAATGATAATGGTTCTATAAACAAGTATAAAGCACGACTTGTAGCTAAGGGGTTTCACCAAGTTCATGTTTTTGACTTCCGTGAAACTTTTTCTCAAGTCATTAAACCAGTAACAATCCAAATTGTTCTCACTATTGTTCTTTCTTTTGGCTGGCAAGTTTTCCAACGGGATGTGGACAATGCGTTTTAAAATGGATCTTTGGATGAGACAATTTTTATGCAACAGCCTCCTGGATTTGAAGCATCTGATAAATCATTAGTCTACAAGTTAAACAAGGTGGTTCACTCACCTTCAAACTGCTCTTCATCAACTTGGGTTTATTTCGTGTACATGTGACACTTCATTGTTCATCTATAAAAAGGGCTCTGAGAGGATTTACTTTATGGTTTATGTTGATGATACTCTTATCACTCGGAGTTCTTAGTCTCATAAAGCATATTACTGCACAACTTCATGCCACTTTTTCTTTGAAACAATTGGGTCACTTAGATTATTTTGTTGGTCTTGAGCTCAGCATTTGTGCATTGCTCACATTCAAGCTCTTGATCAATGGGCAAATATTTTAACAAGGACTCTTACTTCAACTCATTTTGCTCTTCTTCTCGCCAAACTCAACGTGAAGAATTTTTTGTGAGAAAATTTTTCTCCTTGAGTTTGGGGGGTGGGTTAATGTTAGTATATTATGGGGTTTCCTTTGTATTTGTACAAATTATAATATTGTTTTCCCTTTTCTTGTACAACTGTCAACATTAGACAGCTGTCAGGAATTACCACATATAAATAAGTGATTGAGTAAGAATGTGAATAATACATATTTGTTCATCATTATTTTCTCTCTTCTCTCTGTTCCAATTCTCTAAGACTACTGGAAAACAACTTTGTGAACAAGTCAACTTGTGAACAGTAACCTAACTCGCAGACTTGTGCGAGTTGATAGGTTTGATAATAATGGCCAACAGGTTTTCCAAGTATTGTTCTTTTCTATTGCCTCCATTCCCAAATCCATGGCTTATTTCCATCTCAAAATTAGAAGAAAATGTTTTCTCTTTTTCGGTCTCATTACATACAAATGATATATATACATACATTGATTGAATAATTTAGGAAACAAGCAAAGCCTATTTTGGAATACAAATCCCAGAGATTGTGGGATTGATTTGCTAGTAATAAAGCCAACACACGACCAATATACAAAATTAAAACCAGTAAGAATAAAATCTGAAACTTCCAAAAATATCTTGACAGAATAAAATCTAAAACTTTCTAAAATATCTCAATGGATCCTCCTCTGTGTGTAATCAATTCAGTTCTACAGTTTCATAAAATTTCACATTATCTTGTAAAACTTACTCTAATTTATTTACAAATAATAAAAAAAGTTGAATTAGGAAAAATATGATGAATTAAAATAAAGAATAGGGAATCATTGTAAGTTTTTCCTGTTTTTCTGGAGGTTCAATTTGTGGACTGCATTTTTTTAAAATATAATGTGTCATTTTATTTTATTTTTGTTTCTAGTTGACTTCAATTAATTTTGTTGGTCTTCTGTCTTCTGTATTCATGATTAATGACATGTATTATTCAACTTCATTCAGATTACTGTTGTGAATCCTGCTATGGATAGAGCTTTGGAGTTATTGCAAAAATTTGCAATTGATGTACACAGTGGAAAAATTTCAGAAGACAGATTACGTTTTGGTGCAGCTTGGAGGCACCCCCCACAAATTGATGACCCTAAGTTGCACAAGGAATGGGCAAAGCTTCAATTAATGGATTTTGTTCAGTCTTTTGCTAATACAGGATTTGCGGTAAACTTTCTTATCTTTCACCAGATTATATTTTGGCTCTTATGCGACTATAGTTTTTTTGAAAAATGAATGACACCGGAGAAAAGTTATATAAAACATATGAACATGCATAAGGAAACACAATGCATGGAATGACCCCATGCTTTTTGTTTCTTCGTTTTTCTTATGTTTAATAAATTTTCATGTGATGATAAATGATAGATATCCTTTGTGGTGTCAGCAAAGCTAAGATGCCAAGGTAAATAGTACTGTCTAACAGAGAGTTCAAAATTATGGGATAATGTCCCTAATTTTTGAGCTTTTGTTTGTTGAAGGTGATTTTTAGGCTATACTATCCTACTTGCTACATGTAATAAATGTGAAAAGTGTGTTCTTACATACCTACAAATTATTATAATTATTGTCATCTCTTATAAGCAAGGAGGTGATGAGAAGAGGTATATTTTTAGAATATGTTTTTGTCAAATTACTTTTTGTACCAATGTTGTACACTTCAGATGTTCAATCCTTGGTGGGAGGGAGTATGTTAAAGATAAAAGTATGACCAAATTATAATATATAAGTGAGTACAAACCTCACCGTTTAATTCGCTTGAGGTTGAATTTAAATTTCACAGTTTTAAGAGTAAGACCTTTATCAAGATTATCTTCAGTGAAGTACTTGTCAATTTTAATGTTTTGTCTTATCATGTTGTAGTAGATTATGGATTATTTTCATGGCTGACTTGTTATCACAATATAATGGCATATGAATGTTCTTTTTTATTTTGAGGCCATCTAGTATAAGTTTCACCTAGAGTTTTTCACACACCTTGAGCAAGGACTCATAATTTAGCTTATTTTTTAGAACGAGATACTTTGTCCTTTGTTTTGCTTTCTTCCAAGAAATATACAATATCCGGAGGTAGATATTTCTGTCATTGACAAAACCTGCATTGTTTGCATTAATATCTATTTTCAGGATCGTAGTGTCTTTTTTCATAAGCAATAACCCCTTTGGTAGGTTTGACTTCATGAAATTGGGAAATTAGGATACAAACCAGTGGTGATACCTGTTGAACAGAATCACAAACTTGGTGTGAATCAATTGAAGATGTAGCTATGGGTAGGCAATCTTATCAAAGGCTTGTCGGGAAATTGATCTACTTGTCCCTCTAGGTTCAACATTGCCTATGTTGTAGAGGTTGGAAGTCTGTTCATGCATGATTCTAAGGAGATTCATCTCAAAGCAGTTTATTGCATTCTACGATACTTGAAAGGAACTCTTGGAAAAAAGAATTCTATTTACAATGGGAATGAAATGATCTTGGAAGCATACATATACAATTTGATTTTGTCCATTTAATATTGGGATTTGTTTTAATCAGGACTTCTTTCTTTCTGTTTCTTAGAATAAGCTTTACGGGAAAGAATCTTTTCTAATATTCAGGCAGATTCTTATTATTCCACTATCGACCACTATCGACTATATTTGTTATCTCAGCTATGGTCAATTGCTCCATGTCATTATCTACGGTTGATATTAATTATAAGAGAAAGATTAAATAAAGCAATAACCCAAAGTTTGATGCTATATATTAGGCATTTGGATTAGGTTTTGTTGTAAGTATCATGGTTTATCACCGGGTCAATGAAGGACTCACTTTTGATAACATTGGTATTATGCTTAGATATTTATATTACAAGAAGGTATTACTGTTTTGTTTAGTTATCAACTGTGCAAATATGTGGTTGGAATCTGTTGAGTAATGTTGATCCTTGTCTTCGAGCAGGTCAATTACCGAAGTGATTATAGTGAAGAAATCTTTGATGATCCATCTATTGTTGTTTTGTCACAGGTATGTTAATTTAATAAAAGCCATTGGCCTTTAGGATCTTCCTTGTCAATTTTTATTTTACTAGCTCATTCAATATGAAGTTTTGAGATGTAGATGATCATTAGTAGTTATTTTTGAAAGGGCTCGCTCTGATAATTGTATTTCCTGTTTTTGTGAAAGGTTTGTTTACTATGGTAAAAATTTAAGTTGAAAATTCAAAAACCATCAAATACAAGCGTAGGTGAATTATTGAGCTTTTTACTACTAATTATCTACAATGACAACCTGACCTAAATTCCTTAAAATATATTGTCAAACTATAGGAAACAGATAAACATTGAATTGAAGTTGTGTTTCTGTGACAATATGGGTGTTTTATTTATAATTGGGAAAAGAGATCAATACAATAAATAAAAGATATTTGATATCATCTACTAATTAAGATATGATAATAGAATAATATAGAATTGTTAGAATATAATCCGCTGATATAGATCTATAGGAAATCAATCGTTACATAATCGTGAAAATTAAGATGATTGATTTCTAATTATTATGTCTCTTTAATGTAATTGATTATATTTAAATGTATAAATACATATTGTGTGGTCTGTATTAGACACAATACATTGAGAATGACTATGGTGGTTATCATTTAGGGGTTTGAAAAATTTTTCATTCGAACTCTCCAACTCGATGACAAACTTGTGAGTTCATTGAATTCACCACCGATTCTACCAAGCTTAGGTCAAAAGCGAGTTTACTTCCTAATTAAGTCGAAAGCTCTATGTAAAAATGCAAACTCAAACGAGTTAAGCTGAGTTTGACAACCATGGATCCACTTGGCCGACACAATTTCAAGAGGCTTTAGATACCATGCTAAATTATTAGAGAAGAAAAACATTGAACTGAAATCACACCTTTGTGATAGTGTATGTGATTTATTTATAGAGAGAAAGAGATCAATAAAATCAATGCATGATATTTGATATGCTCTAATAGTTAAGAAATGAGCCTAGAATAATCCAAATATGTTCTTGATATTTTTTATTATAAAGACATGGTTTTAGTATTTGTAATTATGACATATATTTGTAAATTTAATGTCTTCATCTTCAAGAAACGTCCCTTCTTTGTATATTTTTGAAGGTGGGACTGCTTTATGCTCAACGGGATCCACCATTCATTCGTCCCATATCTAAGGGAATTCAGAGGTGTCTAGTTAGATGGTAAGTGATTTTCTTTTTCAAGTTTCAATGTAATAGAGTGGAATGGATTGAAATACTTATTTAAATGATGTTTGATTGCAGGCTTGTACAGCAGCGGATGCAGTTGAATTCCCACAATTTGATGCATTTCGTGTGGCATAGAATAATACGTGGACGATATTATCGTCATTTGATGGTACAAATTGGCTATAGATAGAACATGAAATCAGGTAAAATTCTTGATCTATCTCTTTCTAGTTTAATTATTGAAGAAATAAATGATAGATAGTCATGATGGAATCATTTGTGTGACAAGTACAAAAAGCAACGGATTATGTGCATTCACCAGGTTGATCCTTGATGAATGCTGAGATGTTACTTATTGTGCAGTTAGTGGAATGGATTTAGTTCATACATGACATCAAAAGAAAAATGAAGGCGTCACATGTGTGCATGGTGGCATACTGTGTAAGGGTTGAAGCTTCATAATGTATTATGTTGCTCTTAATTCGTAGTATTATTAAACTCAACACACAGAAGCATAGGTTACCTACATTTTGGCAACGTGGCATTTCTGGGACCATCATAAAAGGAAGCAAAACGATTTGTTTTTGGAAGATAGCATTCACTCTGTGAATGAAGGTGTTAACATACTCAATAATGGTTGGTTGAAGACAATAACCTAGACAGACAGGCTCTGAGGATGTTCCAAATGATGACCTACAAATTGATGACACCTCATCACATCTTCCATTGTCACAGATTCCTTGCCACACTCATTTCTGTGGACTTGTCTTCATGCCATGCATGCTACTCATTCATTGCATACCTATAGTAGATTTATTTTATGTTTTTTATTTTTTATAGAAACAATTCTTAAGATTCTTAGTTTTAATCAATTTTTTTATGTTTTAAGTTTCTAATAAGATATTTAATTTTACAAAATTATAATTTCATGTCAATTATTCATATATTATAAGATATTTATGTAACTTTTAATTAAATTAAAGAAAAGAATTGTGTAATTTATATATTTTGTATATCAATATTTTATGTAAGTTGTAAACCAATTGACGACAAACTTAACCCTAAAACGATCTAAACAAAATCGGTTTTATCTAGAAATATCTCATTTGTTACCGATCCTGTTACTCATGATGTAATAACTTGAAAGAGGATGCGAATTATTTTATATTTGTGAATATCAATGAATAGCATGAGTACTCTTTTTATCTTTTGTAAATTTCCACATAAATCTTTTATCTTAAAAGTATAATTTAAATAAAGTTGTACTATAAATTTTATTACAAATAAAATCAGCCTGTGAAAAAGATAAACTTAAACAAGTTACGCTGCAAAATATAAACTTAAATAAAGTTAATCATTTTTAAATAATTATGATTCCATAAGTGTAAATAAGAAATAAGAAATATATAAAAATGAACATTAAATAGTTTTTCAATTATTAATGTTTATTACTTAATTAAAAAAAAATTACTGACAGCAAATACCAAATATCAAAGAATAGGAATATCATAATATTTATATACATTCATTGACAAGTGGATAATTAAAACGCATGTATCTACTATTTACGAGTATTTATTAAAAGCATTCATTTTTTATCTATTACTAATTTTATTTTTTGATATCCACTACTATACACAAGCATAATGTTTTTAAAAAGTTGGTATTGTTTCGTGGTATACATAGACAAGCTTGATTAATAGTAGGTAATTTTAGAAAAATAATCATTTGATTAAAATTTTGCTAACTAAAGGGAGAAAAGTAGAATAATATAGTGGGATGAAAGTTATTCTAGACTATAGCTTCTTCAATGAGATATAACATACTCATCCTTTTCTCTTTGGAAGAAAAACTCATAATCTAAGAGTAGTTCCTCCATTTTAGAGCACCAGTTGGTTTAACTTTTCTACAATATTATTTTGGTGAAATATTGAATGAATGTATCATATCTTAAGGTGAATTGAACTAAAAGCAAATAAAATAAAAACAACAATATCGTGAAATAGAAGTCGAAAAGAAATCAAAATTACGATTTAACTTCAATTGAAATGTTCTTAAAAACAGTATTCAAATAGAGTATAATTCTGTAACGTCAGCTTGGGGCTGGAGAATAATGCGTATTCCATTGGCAAGAGGATTGGGAAATTAGTGAGTTGGTATTTCTTAAAAGTAATAAACTTTTAACCCTAAAAAACAATTAATTACATTAATGTCTTTAAATTTAAGCTGGCAAAGGGAATAGAGATCAATAACGATCAATGTTGCAGCATCTGTGGTTACTATAAAATCAATTACGAAAGGATATTTTAAGCTTTGGTGGGACTTTTTGTTTTAACATGATTATCGTAGGTTTTAATTATCCAATACTGATTTTAAAATCCCAGCTGTAAAAGGCACGTTCGAACAAAAGAGTTCCATGTTTGCAACACTTGTTTCAGAATAGATAGAGTCTCATCTCAACTATTACATGGTATATTGAGATACTGAAGTGCATATATATTGAGTAAATATTTTAACTAATCTGGATAAAAGAAAAACCATACATAAAAAACACCACACAAATATTACAGCATAATTGACATTATAACATTTGTTCGAGAAAAAAAATAAAATGGAACTTTATGGTCTAATGATATTTAAAGAAGGGAGTTATGGTAATTTTGAAAAGAAGGATGAGAGGGTTTGTGCAATTATGCTATACTTGTGAATAGAAAATGGAAAATTTAAAAACAAAGGAGAAATTATTCAAATTTTATTGAAATTTGGCGTTTGCAATTTTATTCAAAATGAATGACTAAAATTGTATAATAGGGGAAAATCCTATGGGGATGCAACCATACTTCTCTGGTAGATTTCTATAGCTTTCCATTCCATTAGATCTGCCGGCAACAAAATTACTTTTTCTTGAAGCTGAAAAAAGTCCGAAAAAAGTGATAAATATACTAGACATAAATAATGAAAATGTCTCCCCCAAAAGATAGCATGCAAAATTGCTTACTTTCTATTGGAATGAAAATGTAAGCTTAGACTTGGCCAAAACAACTCAGATTCAGGCATTCCATAGAGTACATGACCGTTTGAGTCCTCACATCTGTTTGAATTGCATGCTATTTAAGTATGTAACTCTGACAAATAATAATTGAGAACTGACCACCAGTATGTCGAGTAAAGACTTGCATATGGAATAACACACTTTCCAGGATAGAGTTTCATTTAGTTGTAAATGGCCCTACCATGCAGCTACAGTATAAAGTTAGTTCAACTTTTTTAGAATCATGCTGGCTTCAGGTAATAAGGTTAAAGTATACCTGAACAATGAGGTGTGCAGGATTAAAAACCTCTACTGACAAACCATATCTTCTCCAAACCACAAAGCTAGCAAGTAGGACTGATGTCTTCAAAAAAAAAAAGAACAACTTCCCAAAACTGCGCACATTTTATCTGAACATTTACATAACAAATATCATCAAGGGCTAATTGCACATATTAAACTAAAACAATAGGGGGGAAATGCATTCCAAACACTAACCACCGATAATTAGATACAGAATTAATTCATTGGCCTGGTAGTAATCTATGAGATGAATTTAGTTTGAAAATCTCTTTTTGATTAATTTCCATATTAAACATTTAAAATATTGGTATGATATTTCTAGATTTCCTCTATTTTCTTACTCATTCTATTCCTATTCCTCGTGTATACTAAATGACTTACGTCCTTGAAATGAGGAAAAAGGGGAAAAGCAGTTCATTTAGTTCCAATCACAAGAGGTCTCAACACTCCAGTTCCCATCACTGACCTTCAAGAATACGCGTAGAAGGATTCCAAACTTTTTCCCATCCAAGAATCCTGCAAAACAGGAGAGAATTATAGTTATGATTAGGTAAAGGTATGCTCTTTCAAATCTTGGAATTGTTCAGGCGGAGAAAATGGTGCTTAAGAAATGAATAGCAACGTGCAGCAACTCTGGAACAAAATATAACCGATAGCAATTTACCCTATCTTCATCATATATTCCCATATACTTTGACTAATTTTATGGACCTCTATTCAACGTGCAGCAACTCTGGAACAAAATATAACCGATAGCAATTTACCCTATCTTCATCATATATTCCCATATACTTTGACTAATTTTATGGACCTCTATTCAAACTACCAAGCCATATTATAACAGATTATCATAGAAATTACCACTAGTAATTCTAAATGCCGTGCTTGAAATGCTCCAATCATAGCCTCAGCAAGTAACCAAATTAAAGGAAACCCAGCACCAGAGGAAAGCCAGACCATGTAAATTCCAATCATGTTTTTCCATAATTAAGCACATCTATTCCTTTGGAGAATTATCTCCTTCAGATGCACATGAGAGTGCCAGCATCCATCCTTGCAAACCATGAGAAGAATCCTTTTTCACCATGACTTCTAGCCTTCCAACAGCCCGCTTTGAAACTCCACAATTCAGTAAAATGTTAGCAAGAGCTCTAAATGTGAAATCATCTGGTTGAATCCCAGATTTTATCATTTCCTTGAAAGTTTCTGTAGCTTCCCTTAGCCTCCTATCCACAGAATACAAACCAAGCACATTATTATAACTCAATACATCAGTCAAAAGACCCAGTCTTCTCATCTGTGTTGCAATTTGTATGGCTTCATCCAATCTTCCAATTTTCTTATACATACATAGCATCATTGCATATGAAAACTCATTTGCAACTTCATTCTTCTTCAAGCTCTCAAATATCTCTTTTGCTTGTTCAACCATAAGTCGTTCAGTATAAAGATCAATCATACAATTAGAGGAAAATATAGAAGGACCTTCATCTGACGATTGAAGCAATTTGTACGTTTCTTGTGCTTCGTCCAGGTAGCCTACTTTAGTATACAACTTAATTAAAGAGTTATATATAGTTGGATTCCCTGACAATCCTGCCTTTCGCATTTCGTTAACATATTTGATGGCTTCTTTAACACTTCCCGTATCAGCAAAAGCATTGATAAAAACACCATAAATAATGACATCAGGCTGCACGGCATATCCAAGCATCTTTTGGTATAATTCTTCAGCCATTTTCAATTGACCTAACTTCGCCAAGCTTTTTATCACAACACAGTATAGAACACAGTCACTCACAAGTCCTGCATTCTGCATTCTTTCAAGATAAGATTTTGCATCGTGCGGCTTGTCAGCACTGGCCAGAATATGTATGAGAGAACTGAAGCTGCATTCGTCTGCAACAACACCAAATTTCTTCATACAATCAAACAATTGGCATGCTTTATCATAGCATTTACCTATCCCATAAGCTTTAATCATCACATTAAACTCGAGGACAGTGAGCTTCTTCTTTTCTTTGCAGCACATAAATACTTTCTCTGCTTCCAAAGTGTACCCTCGTTCCCCATAAGCATCAATATTCGCAGCATAACAGCCAGAACTAATATTCCCGGCTAGGTGAAACCTCCTGAACCACAACCATGATCGCTCAAGCATACCTGATTCTACATACATTCTAGTCAAAGCAGATTGGGTGAACTCATCAATTGCAAGATTCCTTTCGTCCATCTCCCGGACAAGCTCTTCCGCTTCTTGGACCATTTTCCTTGTCGAGTATGCATACAAGAGGATACGGTAACTCACAACATCTGGCTTAAGGCAGGACTGTTTCATCCTTGCAAGACATTTAGCTGCCATGTTGACATTATTATTCTTAATATGAGCCGAAATGAGGATGTTATACGTCCAAGTGTCGGGAATGCACCGAAATTCTCCCATTTTCTGGAATAACAAACAAGCTTGTCGTAGCCTTCCACAGTTTCCATACAAGTGAATCATTAAATTGAGTGTGACTGTATTCAAGGTCATGCCCTGTCTGATCATCCTAGCAAAAGTTTCACATGCTGCGCGAAATTGACCACCCTTCCCATACGTGTCAATCAAGGTAGTATACGTATTCGAGCTTAAACAAACATTGGCACCTCTAATCCATCTTCGGAAGAAGTCTTGAGCTTTTGGGAACTCTCCCGCCCTCTTGTACAACAAAACAACAATCCCCATGGTGACCTCATCAGGCTCCATTCCTTGACTCTGCATCCTCTGAAGCCAAGCAAGAGCTTCTTCTTTGAGTCCACCTTTGCTATAAACATCGATCAAGGTCCCATACGTGGAATTCAGAGGTGCAACCCCTTTAGCATTCATTTCGCCCCACAAATTCTCCACGAGCTCCCACTTGCGCGCTCTGCCAAGGGTCCAGAGCATTATGTTGTAGTGAATGACGTTCAAGTCATAGCAACCCTTTTTCTTGAACCACTCGAATATTTGCAGAGCCCTCTGGCAAGAGACCTGGGCCTTCAGAATTGCACTGATTTCCCTGCTGGAGAGAGTCTCCTCCCACTGCCTTAGAGCGTTATCCAAGTCGTGAATGGTGTCGAGAGCGTGGAGAATGGATGGAACGCGTCCACCGTGAGAGACCCATCTCGTCGAACACGTGGAGTGCAGCTTCTTATCGACCCTCTTCTTTGGGGTGGTGGAATCAGCATTTTTATCTAAACTCAGTTTGTTGAAAAAATATTTACTGGAAGAGAGAGTGGTTTTAGTGGGAATGAAAGCAGCGGAATCGGATGGAGAAGGAAGTGTGTTGGTGAAACCCAAAAGATTGGTATCTAAGAGACGAAACTTGGCCAGCATTGCATTGGTGTCAAACCTCAGTGATGCAAACAAAGCACGACGAGAGAGTTGCCTCTGCGCTTTCGAATTCCTTTATCTTATTCTTTCGTATTTTCTGATACGGGCAATGTTCTTTGGGTATTTGTACCCCCATATTTTCTTTTCCCACCTCATATTTCACATCTCATAATTTGTTCTAAATATATTTCAGAATAATAATAGTAATAATTCAAGACACTTCTAAATTTTGCAATTCAGAACTTTTTGGAATATTCCAATCTAGAACTATATTTTATGTTTCATAATTCAAAATTATATTTCAAATTACATAATTTAAACATTACAATGTAATCCAAAATTATATTTCATATAAAATAGAAACTTATTTTCCTTCACAGTGGATATTACATCAATCACCAAACAACTTAATAACGAGTGAAAGAAAATACATCAATCTAAATTGTTTATGCTTTAGAAATATGTTGTGGATCCAAAAATTGTATAATTTCAATAGGTATTCTTTCTAAAGCAAAATAAACATATTTAGATTTGTAGATTATGTAATAAAAAGTATATTTTCAAATTACATGAAATTATATTTTAAATTATATAATCCAAAAGTACTCTATTTAAAAATATATTATAATTATATTTTATATTCTACAATAAAAAATACTACCCTAAATTATACAATATGAAAATATATTTTCAGATTTATAAATTTAGAAATATATTATAATTTGTAATGTGTCATCTAAAATTATTTTTAGATTTCTAAAATTATTTTTAGATTGTATAATTCAAAACATTTTTTTAATTTCAAATTGTACAATAGATTAATATTTCGAACTTTAAGAACATAAAAAAAATATAAGAGTGCTAAAAAAATTGATACATAAAAACAATCGTCCTTGGTTTGTACAAAATTATCCGCAAACAAATAAACAATGGGAAATTCGGTGATATTAAATATTGAGTGTCTAGTGCTTTTAATAAACACGAAGCAACATTACCTTGAGTGAATTATTCTTTTTATTAAAAAAAGATAGAAATTCCAATTACAAATACGGTATGCTCCACACTCCATTTCAGAAATAAAATATTGTGCCCCAAGTCACTTGTCTGAAAATGCATCTCATTTGCAATACTTGTTGAACCAGATCGCAATGTTAAGGTAGCTTTCAAAGTCAGATTGTGGTCTGGACAAAAGTTGAACCAAACAATATTATCAATTGCAATTATTCTAAGAGAAGTAAACAAGAATATGACAACCTTTGTGTACAGTAAAAGCCTTAAAAATTTTAGTTCTTGTAGATTCACAAATATGCAACTTTGGTCCCTGTAAAATTTTAATCATTCGATTTTTCAAAATTAAGTAACTTTGCTCCAATGTTAACATATAATCTAATTATTTACATACAAGAAATGTTATTCATATGCATGTGATAATAGTGTCAATTACTCATTTATGTATGTATGATATTAATAGTAACTTTGACGATTAACCTTAATATATGTTATTCTCTGACAGGTATATTTGAAATTCTCTGTTAACAACTCAATAATATTATAGCAATGGACCAAACCAATCACCAATTAAATTAAAGTTTTACAGGGACCAAACGTGAATTTGTACTAAACTAAATTCAGTAATTTGCAAAACATCTCTCCTATTAACTTCTCCAAAATTAGTATTAATTTATGGAGAAATTTATTTCACTATTTTTTAATATTTTTTTTTCTCTGGTGAGCAAATTTACCAGAATAGGCCCTCATTATAGACGAAAGAGAGATGTTTGTGTTAAGATTTGTTTACCTTTCAATTCCATGAACATCATTTGGAAACACGATGACTTTTGTTGGTACTCCTTTCTCCCTTAAAGCCCGAGCATACTACAAATTTAAACAATATGGTTTTATTTATCTGTCACACTGTTCTAGTTTACAAGGCAAAATCACCCCAGAGTTTGCAGCTATATGTTAAAGCTCAATAATACTTACTTGTAGTCCAGTCGAAATTGGAACACGGAGATCTTGAGCACCAAGTAGAAAAAGCGTTGGTGTTTTTGCCTGAACATATCATCAAAATATAAATCGTCAATACAAGATTTTAACAGCAAGCACCACGAAATGTCATAAACAGGCTTCATTTTAAGTTGTGTGGTGGAGCAGTAACATTGAGATCCGTTTACTGGATACTACAATACAACTTCATCATGTAATTCAACGGAATAACAGGAAAAAATGAAATAAAATCAAAATTCTAGGCAACAAAAGTTGCATTAATCATGAAAAATTATATTAGTTAATGCATTTTGTTCAAAATATTAATTCTCAACTACTCCTTGATGCCAAAACTGCAGGCTTGTTATTGATACAAGTGCTCTTGCAATTGTTATTTTCTAATCCTTTAGTTTGAAGCATGCTTACAATACTGATTAATAATATAACTACAGTTTAATATTCAAAACCATATCTGGGTGCAGACCTTTGAGAGGTGTGAAATAGGAGATTTGCTATAAAATAGAGTTAGATCCGCTGCTGAAGGTGCTTCAGTAAACTTGTCTCTACCCTTGGTTCCATAAGTCTCCACATAGCACCAATCAGGGATATCAGTTGTACCAACCATCAGTGCAAGGTTACACACAGGATTCCTAGCAGCGGCTGCAACAAATTTCTCAGGTGCCTACAGCAATCAGAAATACATGAAAAACAAAACCACAACGGAATTGTAAAAGCCCAAACTTTTAAAAGACAAAGCCACACCACTATTAAAGTGGATATTAATTTTGCAAACTTAGTTAAGTATCCACCTATATACAGCTTTCTCACATTTGAGGGACATGTTAAATATATCATTTGTCAACCAACTAGTTAACTTGATTCTCTTAAGGACTCTTGTGTTAATGACATTTGTAACAAATTCGTCTCATGATATACATGCTCCAGCTCGAGAGAAGTGTTAAAAATATGGTTTGATAACAATAAATGGGAGATATGATATGATTTTACAAGGAAACATCTTACCAAATATTTCTCTATTAGGTATTGATTTTGTTCTTTATTATTGTATTTCTTCTTCATTATAAATAAGAATACTCATGTCTGTACAGATAACACGAAATTCATCATATCCTTTCTCAGTTTCTCTCTTCTTAATGTGGTACCAGTACGGCACCATCTTTTGTGACCCATTTTGTTCACCAATACTTTTAACGACAACTATTATGTTGAAGTTGTTGTCATAATGTCAATCAATACTAATAATGGATAAGCAGCCCTCAGTACCATAAACTATTTCAGTGACTATTCTTGAGCACAAATAATTATGTGCTATAGACCTTTTTAAGGTTAATATAAATCCATCGTCCAATTATCACAATACTGTTACAATCAGAATTTAAAAGTAACAGAACTAGTTGCACCTGGCCAATCAAGTGGGTTGTCAGAAAGCCACCATGTGAGCCACCAAGAACTGCAATCTTTGAAGGACTGGCGAGTCCCAAGTCAATGACATGATCAATAGCAGTGAGCACATCGTTGACATCCTGCACGTACAAAATCATGATCAGATCCAACCTCATGAAAAAAAAAAAAATATATATTTATTTTTATATATATATATATATATATATATATATATATACATGTGTGTGTGTGTGTGTATGACCAGAATATGATAATGGTTTTGGGAGTTGGAACTTGCTTTTAAAGGTGAGATGTTGGATAGATAACATAACAGCACTAACAAGTGAAGAATTTAGAAAATAAAAGAAAACATTACCACATACCTGAGAGCCAACTTTTCCTGGAAGAGATTGCAAGGCTTCCTCGCCAAATCCTATTGAGCCTCTGAGAAATATTATCAAGTAAGCTTAGAGCAGACTGTATTTAGACATGTCTTCATCTATAATTGGATATCTAAAGAGGCCTTATTCCATTTACATTAAAACACTTAGCATATATGATACAACAAACTTATTGTTAACGTATTGGGGTTAATGTTAATGCTAGTCTCATTCTAAGGAACTTTGGGCTTACACTAGTACCAAACCATAAAATAACTATAAATAGGAGAAATAGGATAGGATACTAAATAATATCATTAATCTTGGGGAATATATTACAAACTTGGGGAATAATTGAACGCCATTTAGAAATGGCTTTTGATACAAAAACACCTAACGAAGAATTCATTATTGACAGAACATATCAGTTTAACTCATCTTCAACGATCACAAAATACTCCTAAGTTAGCATACCATCGAAGTTACATGAGTGAAAAGATTTCCCCGAAGGTGAATTTTTTAGAATCAACCATGAATGTAATAAAGGCCTGAATTCTCCTGTGCATTCTGTAAGTCAGTAACACATACCAGGGAACTTCGTGCCTTGAAATGAGATTTTTAATAGAATTAGAAGTTTATATTATAAACTAACATTTCACTTGAAACAATAATAAGGAGGATGTTGGAGTAATTTTATTTATAATCTTGGGGGCAGGCAAACCACCCAACCCAAACCTGAAACTTGACAGCATTGGATCTCTAAAGTCCTATAAGAATCATACAGATATGAATTTCTATGCTTGTTCAATATTATGGTTAGATTTATTTTTTTTTTATAAGGAAAAAAGGAGAGAATCAGATAAAATAGGATAGGATTTTTCAGTCGTATGAAAAGTGCAAGTCTCTTTAGCCGAAGTATTTTGTCGAGGATCCTAGCTCTCTCCTCGCTTTTTGTCAATTTCATTCTTTATTTATTTTCTCTGATTCTATGTATTCCTGTTATTCCAGACGACTATGTTTCAAATTATTCCAAAGCCTAAGAAAGATGGAGGTTTCGCTATTGCTAATTGGATGGTGTCTAAGAACATTGCTCTGGACCGGAAGACAAATGGAAATAGATATTTCCTTTGGAATCATATTAACTCAAATGATAGGAAATTAGTTCCACTTTTGGTCTCCATGACTCTATTCTTCTGCCCTTGGCCCAACCAAAAGGATTTTGATTTCTTAACCCTTTTGTGGCATATCATTCAAATATTTTTTTCAAATTTCAAACTTACTGAATAGGACTACCTTTTATCTTGACAAACAACTTTACAAGTCCAAAGCTCCCTCTAAATTCAGGATGTGAAATGGAGTTCATAATAGAATTAATACTTATAACTAATGACATAATGCAGATTCATAGACCTAGTAGTGCTATTTCTTTTATGTGTGGTTCAAGGTCAAAAATACCAAGTCTCCCAGCACTGATTAGAAAGACCATCACTGTGAGAATAAGAATCCATCTCCTGGTCAAACACTACATAAAGAATTAACAGGAACTTGATTGAACACGTCAAACTCATGAATGTAAATTGTATGGCCTTGACCAAATGCTTGGGAACAAAAGAGGATATTGTTTACCTGTAATTAACAATTAACAAGCTATATCCAACCGAAGAAAGATAAGCCAATGGCCTTGAAAATCTTGACAATAAGACAGAATGGGGTCCCCCATGAAGGACCACAATTAGTGGATCACATGCATCACTTTTCTTAGTTTGTGATGACACAAATATAGCTTCATAAGGTTGACTAGCACCTGAAATTGAAGTTCACATAACAAAAAAGAAAAAAATAAATTCCACAAGAAATTTGAGTAACCTTGTCTGTGTAACCAAAGATCAAGCAAATAAAATGCCTTTGACTTTTAGACTTACTTATTTTTAACTCAACTCTGCTATCAGTTTTATAGCTTTAGGGATGATCAAGATCCTCTAAACCATCAAATCACTTCAAGAACTATCAATTATATTTTGCTACTGTTTATCCTGAAAAGTTCAGCCACACCTAACCCTACTAGTACTATCCATAAAGGACAAGACAGTTCAACTCAAGTTGCTCCGTCTTCATTCTCTATTGTTCCCTAGCATAATTTAGCTTTTCAAAATTTCAATTTCAGCACCTTTATACATGTTCTATTTAGAGCTTAACATCATCTTCATGAACCAATCATAAAATTTTTTTCTTTACTTTTTATGAAGTAAGAATGTTGAGGAGAATGAATAACATTTCTCATATACTATACTACTCAACATTAGATGTCCAACAAAATTATTTGGCTGGGTTTCTTCTTCTTTGAGTGTTGAATTGGTTATGTTGCAGAACTATTGTAGAATGTTGATCGCCACGAGAGTTTACTTTAGCCATTGGTGGTAAGCTTAAGAGCTAGGCAAATCTGTGCATTTAATTAGCCTAAAGAAGACTCCAGAAAGAAAGATACCTTTTGTTAAGCTTTCAGAAGCATCCTTGACTGAGATCTTCATTATACTGGATGTCAGAGACGAGATAGAGGACCTAACCTGTAGCCAATCTCCAATGATACAACTGAGCATGTAACACTTTCTTTTAATGAATTTCTACAAATATTCGAAAAGGAAAATGAACAAAACCTTGTCCGAGCACTTCAATATGGGATTTGAGACATCTGACCAACTCCATTCTTTATCATTAGTTGTATTTTTAACAATAGCTCCGTACTTTATTTGAGGAACGTCTACTGGACTGCTAGAAACTATATAAAGTTGAACAAGTTAAAATAAACTAACCTGTGCCATAAGTCCAATATTAAATGGTAAAAGACAAATTGAGCAGCTAATGGTTAGTACCAGCAAGAATATTGTTCCCATCCAATGTAAGAAGACTCCAAGAGAAATTTGAGTTAGCAGGGGTGATTCGCAATATTTCTCCACTACATTTGATGAAAAGGTAGAATGTTGATCGCCATGATTTGTATAAAGTTTTACACAAACATAACAAAATGTATTACCATTGTCATAGCTACCTCAGTACATTGATGGAAAGTAAAACTTGATTGCTGTGCCATACAGAAGCTATAACTAAAGTGTGGCCATCGGAAAGCCATGGATCGCTGAGGATATTTGAACAGTAAAGCCCTGGGAAGCTTCCATCCTCCGCAAACAACACAACTGGAATCTTAAAAATTTGAAATAAAGGCAAAAAAAATTAGTATGAGTTTTTGGGAGACCAAAATAAGATATTACAATGAAGCAATAAAAAACAAAATGAATATTTCCACATTTATTTTGAAAATGTTTTAGAAAATATAAAAATGAGTTCATAGGTTACATCTGGGTGTTGCTTCAGGCAACTAGTATTAGGTTTTTAAAACATTGCTAACAGCAAGAATTCCTCAGTACAAACAGCCACATGATTCATGAAATTGATGCTAGACATGAGTCTGTGAAAGATACCCATCCATTCATTATCTTCTACGGAAATTGAAGCCAGGATTCAGAAACGATAACAATTTACTGTGCTGAACATGCTAACCACAGAAAACCAATTGGAAAATTCCTGTCTAGTAAGTAAAGATACTGAAAAAGATTGTATAGATTTTCATTCAACAAGAATATTGTCCCCACTCAACCATTACAGAGAAAAGCTTTAACAAATTATTTCATGTAAAACCATAAACATACAGAGACTGATAGTTAAAATTTTATATTTTCTAAGCAAGTTCTTAAGCATAGGATAGTTGAGAAGTTCATACTCTCTGATAAAATGAATAAATAAAAGAGAAACAACAGAAATAGATCTCAGTGGCATCTGTTCAGATTAAAGTTAAATTAGACAACAAGAAAAAAAAAACTACCACTTCATGAATTTTAGAAGATTGATAAAGCTTCATATCCTTAGGCCAATCAATTCTATGAAGTGAATCTGTAGCAGAATGGGCGCCAGAATCAACTGAGCTTCTTGCAGATACAAATACAAGAAACTTTCCATCTGGGCTGGTAGAAAATTAATGCATAGGAATCAAGATCATAGAAATCAAATTCACACTCTTATTACTGATACGTTTTGCTTAAATTTCATGGGAAAAAAAAAAGAGATGCATGTGACTAAAACCAACAAGTGATGACGTGTACAATTTTAGAAGGTAACTAAACATTATTTCTCACACGTCTTACAAGAAGACACTCATAATAGAGAATGTAATGTAAGTTTCAAGGAATATATGCCTCAAAGATTACTTTCAATTTCTCCAAAAATTGGCAGTTGGTATACAGGTCTAGGGAAAATAAGATGCAAAAGATTACTCTTATAGAAGTAATCTTACAAGGGAAAAAAATATAATAATGGAGAATCTAATGTATGTTTCAAGGAATATATGCTTCAAGATTACTTTCATATTCTCAAAAAACGGGCAGTTGACAGACATTAAATCCACATGTTTATTACTAATAACTCATTGCTTAAATTTCAAAATAGAAGAAAAGATGAACTACTTCCATACGACTAAAACAGATAAGTGATAACATGTTCCATTTTAGGATATAATTAATTTTCAGGAGAATGTTTGAGTTATAGTTTCTCACACATCTTACTAGGAAAAAAAGATAATGGAGAATGTAATGTAAGCCTCAAGGAATATAGGCCACAGAGAGTAATTTCACATTCTACAGATATAGGCAGTTGACCGAGAATTCTACAGCCTTTTCAAAAGTATAAAAATAAAAAATATAACTTTGTTAAAATGAAATCATTTTGTGGAAAAAGGTATTTATTATGCTTTAGCCACCATCCACAGTGGCAAGTATCGCTCTCAGAACTGGAGATTGATAGCCATGAAATAATCAGCTGAAGCAGTAACCACTTACTTTCACCATTAGCTAACTTTTTTATCATCTTGTCAATAACCTATGATGTAAGTTATGCTGACATCCTGCTAAGAGTTTTTCATTTTTCACATCATACCCCTATTTGTTGAATATGTACAACAACCATCATGTAATATTTTTTAAAAATTAAGGGGGACTAGTGTAATGTATAAGTGTAATCAAGAGGTGTCCTGTAGGACCCCAAATCAGTGGGGTATGGGGCAAAATCTGAGATAAATGCAAGAGCACATGTGTAAAATACTCAGACCAATATGTTATTTGCACACCAAAAACTGGAAAACTAAAAATTCTACCTTTTTGTGGGGCCTAGGGTGTGGGACTTCGTTTCAGCATGTGAAATAAATAGAATGAAAGCAAAATGATCCTGGCTATTACCTGAACCGTGGAAAGAAAGCACTACTTATGGTTTGAGTTAGGTTAACAGCCTGAACATCTTCTGTTGAGCTACATCAATCAATACACCTTCAAACTTTAGTTCAGCACAACCAAACTTAATAAAAAGATATTCACTTTCAAAATGAAAGGTAATACAAAAGTCACTTACTCAGTCTCAGTTTCATTTGCTTTTGACTCATGGTATGGTGCTTTAACAGCATATAATGCACATGGCCTGTTATAGCAGTACTTAATACCAAGTTTTCTTGTCTCAAATGACCATCCAACAAAGACCAAATATTGCACAGAGCCTTCAACTGCTGGAGCCCACACAACTTGTCCAACACTCAAAGACTTGTCAATTCCTTTGACGGCCTGTACCTCTCCACTGCAAAATTAGTGTTGTAGTTAGCATTTTCTATCTAAAAAGTTACATCACTCATTATCAACTTAACATAAAACCATATATTATACAAAACCTAGTGATGTCGATGACAAAAAGGGCAGGCTGCCTCTTCCCTGCATACGTCTCTCCCCACTCTTCCTCCCATTCTCCTTGAGCTTTCCAGGTACCACCATCCTTGTCTGAAGAACTACCTTTCTGGTAGCCACCCAAATCATTGAATGTGGGCTTTGCAGGAGCTGGCTCTTCAGCTACATACGCTATACAAGTTTCATTCAAATTCCAAGAGATCCCCTCAAACCTACAATAACACAAAACAGTACTCCAGCTCATAAATTTTAGCTGGTAACAGAGTTTTGTGCACAAGTTTGATTTGGCACATTATTGAATAAATTATTACTCATTTTTCACCTTTTAAAAACTAAGCAATTATTTCTCGAGAAATAAACACTTCCAAACATGTACGTCAGTTTAATATTACTGTCTACCAGTACTTTTTCACTCTACCTCTGACCTATTTCCATTCATATCTCTATTTCTGTCCCTGTTTTTTCTCCCTTTCTCTTCATAAAAACACTTTTGTTTTCCACTTTTATTTCATCCACTATGGTTCTCTCCTCCCTACAAAACAGACCCTTATAGGAGCTCTATCAGTTAACTTTTAAACAGTTGAAGTGCATAATGAGTTAAATTTAGAAGCTCAATTCTTTTTACTTCCGTATCTTCTAATCTCCCATAAGTGTCATCTATGAAAAATGTATATATCAAACATAGCTAAAGCAGTATAAGAACCTATTTGAATAAACTACTCCAGAAGCACTTACAGGCATACGAAAAGAAAATAATAACAAATAAATTAAGAAACTTTCTCGAAAGTTAAAATTAGCTTATTTAAGTTAAAATTAGTTTCTACACAAATTAAAATTAGATTGTAAGTTAAATCGTAGAAACTCTATAAGAAAAAGATGATTTTTTAAGTTATCCGATAATTTATTTGATTTTATCTTCTCACTTTTTGTAATGTCCGAAGAAAAGTTTATTCAAACAAACAAAAGAGCAATAATAAGTTTACCATCCATCAATGTACACAGAACCATGCTTTGATTGAGGGACATGGAACTCCTTTTCCAGTTGAGAGGAGCTCCAAATTTCAAAGCGGCAAGGACCTTCACTCTCGGGATTCCGAACAATAAGCAGCTTGGAGGCAGAAGGCGACGGAACCATGGCGGAGACTCCGGTCAATTCGATCGGAAAGGGAGCCCAGTGGAACGCAACGGTGGCGTCGCTTTGTCTGAGCAGGGAAGCGGAGACGATGGACTTCTTCCTCTTGTTGGTCAAAAGGTTGGGTTGACTAACGCAGAACATTGCCTGCGAAGCCAAGCCTGCCATGCAAAACGAAACACAAATAGTGAGCACGAGCACCGGGAAGTGAAGTGAAAGATGAAGGGGATTGGAGTGGATGAAACTGACCGGTGTGGGAGTTGAAAAGCCATGCCTTGTCGACGGAGGGGATGGCGGTGAATTGGTGGAGCAGGTCGGAGTGAAAGGCGTATTCTTGCTCCGTGGCTTGGTGTTCGTCGTCCATTGGTGAAACTGGTGAAAACGAAAACCGTCTTCTGCAGCAGATTGAAGCAAATAGAATGAACGAGCGAATGAATGAATAACGAAATGGATGATTAGGGAAGAAAATATTACGCAGTGAGCGGAAGCGAGAGCGTTGTTGGATTTGGAGTGATGAGCGTGGACAATAAACAAAGTGGATTAGGATTAAGATTAGGAAGATAGAATGGGGAAAACAAAGATGGTGCTACTCTTGTACACCAATTACCGACGCTGGTTGTGCTACCAAACATGCTGCATTGGACACTACCGATTTATTTATGTATTTATCACTGTATCTCTCTCTATGGCTTAAACATTCATGGCCATAATTCCACATGTTACAAGAATATAATACTAATATCAACATTAATCATTAATCATATTTTATTTGTTCACTAACTGCTCATTATAAAATATATTTCTGAATATGTTTCTAAAAGTTGAATTTACACAATTTTAACACATGTGCCTATGACCAAATACTCATGAAAGTATGTTGTTTTTTTGTTGATGATAGTTCACCGAAAATAAATAACAACTTTGATGGAAGTAGTGGTAAGTGGTATCTAGTGGTACCCACGTTAAACATCTTCATATATATCATATTCTTCAAGTGATTTATTATAACCTATATTATTACTGTATAAAAGAGAAATATTTAAAGATAAAAAGTAAAAATACATTTAAAATTTTTAAATTTAAATATTTGATAATGAAATAGTAATAAATAGTTGGTGAAAATTAAGGGGAATAGGCAAAATAAATAAAATATGTTGACACCATTGTTTCCAACACGTTTCTAGCAGAGGGTAATAAATAGTCTGGTCCTCATTTTTATTATAACAAATAGTTGGCGACATTTTTAATCCTTCATGGCTCTATCCATTACTTGTGATTCACTTGCCCCGTGTTTACAGTACTTGTTGAACCACACCCCAATGTTAAGAAAAGATTCCAAGTCAGATTGTGGCCTGCAAAAATATAACATAAAATAAGTTAAAATCAAGAGTGATTCTCTCATTCTAGTGGTAGCCTTTCTCTACCTTTTGAGTGCATGAACATCATTTTGAAACATAATGATTTTGACATCTACTCCTTTCTCCTTCAAAGCCCGAGCATACTGCACATTTAAACAGTTGAAGTTTTACTGTCAATAGCACCAATAAAGATGGCAATTCCTGACTGTAACTATCTAAAAGCTCCTAAGTACTTACTTGCAACCCATCATAAATTGGAACACGAACATCGTGGGCACCTAATAGGAATAGTGTTGGTGCTTTTACCTGCAGAACTCATCAAAATACAAACATATAATTCCAGAATTCAACTGTATCCAGTAGGAGTTTTAAGGTGACAATCTCAGCATGTATCTTAAGATGAAAAAAAAAAAAAAAAAAAACTACCTTTAAGAGGTCAATCTGTCCATGTAAATACTATATAAACTACTTCATATATAGAATCAATAGAAAGGACACAAAGGAAAAAAGGAGATGGAAGTTAAGCTTCATTTGCAAGTGAAAAACAATATGGTCCACTCAATTTGCTCAAAAGATTAACAACGGTTGCAAGGATTATCATCGGTAACAGAAGTAATGAGATGTCTATGCCTCTACATTCTTATACTGCAATGAGCAAAGGGTTTTTTATGGTTTTCTTTTTAATGATCAAGGTAGATTTCATTTTTCAATATGATTTTGTTAAGAGCTCTTATACATACCAGCAAAATTCAATCTACAAGAGTTTATTCAGCTCAATTTACATACCTTGGAAACGTGTGAAAGGGGAGACTTGTTATAAAGGAGAGTCAAATCATCTGCAGAAGGTGGTTCAGTAAAGCAATTTCTGGCAGTGGTTCCACAAGCTTCTACATAGCACCAATCAGGGATATCTGTTGTTCCAATCATCATTGCAAGGTTACAAACAGGATTGATTGCAGCCGCTGCTACAAACTTGTCTGGTGCCTGCAGCAAATGCAGAGTTTGTATGTTACAGCAAATTGATGATGCAACATGTGAGATAAAAACATCTATGAAGTGAGTTATTGCACCTGGCCAATCAACTGGGTTGTCAGAAAACCACCATGTGAAATGCCCATTACTGTAATCTTAGATGGACCAGCAAGACCCAAGTTGATGACATGATCTATGGCAGAGAGAACATCATTGACATCCTATATATGAAAAACTAAAATTAAGTTCCGACCCAGAAAATCTAGTGTATATATATATAGCTAGACTAGCTTATAAATTAAAGCTTTGCTTCTATGGCATAATCTAATCAAAGTATATAGAAAATAATAAATACCTGAGACCCAACATTCCCTGGAAGAGATTGCAATGCTTCCTCACCGAATCCTAATGAACCTCTGAGAAATAATAACATATATGAAACCTCAAAATGGACGATTAAAAACAGTCTTTATCCATGCTTTGACATTTAAAGGTTCTTTAAGCTCTACTAGTTCATAATGAGTTTCTTATGGGTATCCACATTTATTTCCCATTCCAGTATCATATTGAGTATATTTTACTTTACGGAAAGCTATTTAAATTTCATATATGCTAACATTCTCATTTAAACTCTATAAACTTATTCAGCAAAGAGTCGTGTTCTTTATTTTCTCTGGTATTCTAGTTTTTTCCTACTGTAAACTTGCTTCCTTTTCTAAGGATTCAAATGATAGGTTCTACAACCAAAAAAGAAATCTAAAAATATTTCAGGAATCAATTGAAAGAGTCAAAAATTGGCATAACAATAGTTTTTGGCCCAAAGACTTGTATCTGTTTGAGGTCAGGCCATTCATCTCTCTTGGCATAACAATACTGAATCAAACTAATGCTTGGAAGTTCAAGAATATGTTGGCTACCTGTAATTTACAATCAGCAAGCTGTATCCAACTGTAGATAGAAAAGCCAAATACTTAGAAAAGTATGACAAAGAGACGTCTTGGGGCCCTCCATGAAGGATCACAATTAACGGATCAACTTCAATCTTGCTATTGGTTTTAGAAGACACAAATATAGCTTCAAAAGGTTTTGTAGCACCTGAAATTAAAATTAAAATAGATAGATATTAGAGTCAATTGACTGGTTAATAAATTTGAAGAAGATTTATTAATAGGGCGTAATTAATAAGTGTGTTTCTGAAGTACTATATCACCAAATAAGTGGTTGTATTGTATAAGACAATCTTGATCAATTTATCAAATCAAATACTTTCAATAGTCACATAACACAAAGTTCTTTTATGCTTTCTGTTAAATGGTTATCATAGCTCCCTTATAGTGAACATATAAACTATCTTCATTTCTAATTTCCTGTTTCTTCTTGTTTCTTTGTCAATAAAATCAAGATTTTATGCAAGATATAAGACATAGTATTATCTTCAATGCACCAATCAAAAGCTAGCTTTTGTTCATTTTCTTTTTTGGGAGAGGACATGGTGGGGACAGTGCATGTTGGGGAGAGTGGGGGGAACAATCAGAGTATGATTTTCAATAGTGAATTTAGTCCTATATGTATAAATTTTCATCACATGAATCAGGTTAATTCTCCTCATTATTGACGAGAAGTATGATTGAATTTCATATGATTCAATAGGATACCTTATCAATTGGATTCTGAGAAAATACAGATGCAAATGAAAGCATATCTGAAATTTCATTAAGTCATTCAACTTAGCACTGAATATCTACGCCTAAGAAACCAGAATAACTAGAAAACCTTTTGTTTGACCATCATGAGCGTCCTTGACTGAGATCCTCAGTATACTAGACTGGAGAGAGGACAGCATAGATCTAACCTGCAGCCAAAATCCTATGATTCACTTCTAAATAGAATGAAATATGTTTGGAACAATGACTTATGATAATATCTGACAAGAAAATAGAACAAACCTTGTCAGAGCATCTGAATATGGGACAAGATATATTTGACCAACTCCATGTAGTATTGTTTGTCTCCTTCTCAATGGCCTTTCCATACTTTATTTGAGCAACATCAACCGGACTGCTGGAAACTGAAAAAGGATCGACAAAGAAAAAGGATAAAACATATTCCTCCACTTCAAAAGTCCCAGGAATTGACAAATTGAGCAGTTGTTTTTACTGGCAACAATATTGTTCCCATCCAATGTAAGAAGATTCCACGAGAAATTTGGATCTGCTGGGCTGATATGTACTATCTCCCCACTATAATGTGATGAAAAAAGAGTTGATAACAAAGAATAGACAACCTTTGATAAATGGAACAAAAAACATTCCTGTTGTTATTTACTTACCTCAGCACATTCACTGAGAGCAGAACTTCACTGCTGTGCCAGATGGATGAAATAATCACTGTGCAGTTGTCAGATAACCAAGGATTACTATGAATAGTGGTACAATAAAGCCCAGGAAAGCAACCGTCTTCAGCGCACATCACAACAGGAATCTCCAAAATCGATTAAAAAGACCTGAGTTATTAACTGAAAACAATATGCACTAATTGACCTATGTTTAGATCTCACTAAGAGAAGGGGTAGGATGAAGAAGAAAAAAAGAATCTTATTTATAGTATCAATCAAGTATCATATCATGATTTGTTTTGTAAAATAGCAAGGATCCTCAATACTAGCATAAGCAATCTGAAAATCACAAATGAAAAACTACATGGCCTATGTGTATCTAACAACTTGGACTTGAATCCAGTGTATTTAATAAATGAACTAGATGAGAAAGAAAAAACAGGTTCACTCTAAGTTATTAAAGAATGCAGTTAAACCAAATACATTAAAATCAAACTGGCCATATAGGAACAGCTTACGATGTCATAAATTTTGGAAGATTGGAAAGGTTTTCCATTAGTTGGCCAATCGATTCTGTGAAGTGAATTTGTAGCATTATGCACACGAGAGTCCACAGCACTTCTTGCAGATAAAAACACAAGAAATTTTCCATCTGGACTGGTGAAAAATTCATGAATAACGGTCAGAATTTTAAGGACACAACTCATGTACTAATATTTGTACTAATATTTCTCAACAAGTAATATAGTTTCATGAGCTAATATTTGATTAACTCGAGACAAGTCACTTTGTTCATATAAAATATTAGAAAATAATGACCACGGGAAAGTAAGAAGAGACAGTGTTATAAGAAAGGAATAGAAAAACATAAATTTAATGCAGATCCAAGAAACCTATCCTTTGGCTACAACCACCATCCACCAGATACAAGAATTTCAAGCCTTACTGCCACAATCTGTTGACTTGACATGATTTGAGATAGCAATAACTTGATCCTTCTTCTAGTCATCTTCATCTTTTGAAATGTTTCCATTTTCTTGTGAACAAAATCACAGTTATATACACCAAAAACTTCACGGAAAAATGTTTTCCACCCTCAATATTTTGAAACAAATGGAGATTAATTAATACGTGCACAACCAAAACCTAATAACTATTGGATAAAAAGTCTTAAAACATGTGATTCAACCAGTGACCAGCCTACCTGAACCGTGGAAAGAATGCACTGCTTATAGTTTGAGTAAGGTTCAGCGCATGAAATTCTTCAGTTGACCTACATGTAAAACATTGTTTTCATAATTCAATTCAGAAATAACCAACTTTGCAATAAGTAATTATATTCAAATAGAGTCCCAAAACAATAAGAGTTGATAAGGTCTTACTAATGCGACTTACTGGAGCACTGTTTTATTAGATTTTGACTCATGATGCAGTGCTCTTAGTCTAACAGCATATAATGCACAAGGTCTGTTGGAGCAATACTTCATGCCAAGCTTTCTTGGCTTGGATGACCACCCAACAAAAACAAGGTATTGTTCTGAGCCTTCACTAAATGGAGCCCACACAACTTGGCCAATACTCAAAGATTTGTCAATTCCTTTGACTTCTTGGACCTCTCCACTGTAAAATACAAACCAAACTAACATTCCTATATAAGAAGCATATCAAAATATAATCCCTCATTGAAATGAATTATGAAAAACCTGTTGATGTCGATAACAAATAGTGCAGGCTGTCTCTTTCCAGCATATGTTTCTCCCCAGTCCTCCTCCCAGTCCCCTTGACATTTCCAATAACCTGAATCCTTATCTGCACAACCACCTATCTTGTAACCCCCCAAACCATTAAATGTGGGCTTTGCAGGAGAGGGCCCTTCTGCTACATATGCTATACATGTTTCATTTATGTTCCACGAGACACCCTCAAACCTAAACCATATAAAATAGGAAAAACCAATGTCATTGCATGGCATGAAGGATCTACATTACTGTAGTAATAGTTTAATGAGCTAAAAATAATAACATTTTAACATTGAATAATGCCAAACTATGCTGTGCAGATACAGGTACAAGTATTGAATACAATATTATATACACACATATAGGAATTAGACTGTAAAGATTCAATATAAAGAGAGTCACATAATACATGTATTGATATCCGGTGCATATGGTTACACAACTAATTTTGAAGTAACCAAGCATCAAAGGCACAAAAAGACATGAATAACACATCACTTACCATCCATCATTGTATACTGAGCCATGCAGTGATTGAGGAATGTGAAACTCCTTCTCCATTCGAGAAGCGCTCCAAATCTGAAAGCAACAAGGAGCTTCATTCTCTGAATTTCGAATCACTAAGAGCTTTGAGCCAGACGGTGATGGAACAATCATAGACACGCCAGAAATCTCTATTGGAAACGGAGCCCACAGAAACTTCACAGAACTGTCCATTTCTTTTAGAATGTTACAGGACATGATGGATGTCCTCCTCGTGTTTGTTAAAAGATCTGGTTGGGAAACTGCAAACATTCCTTGCAAGTGCAACCCTGGAGCTATAGACAAAAGGGTAAAATATCAATTTTGCTAGCAATGCAATGGAACTATCACAGATCAATGAAATAAATGAACTATGTTTCGATAAACTTCTCAACAATAATTAATGGAGAAGAAAACAATAAGAATGCAAAATGAAATAAATTCTTCTCCTGAGAGCTTAAATTAGCTAATGCATGAATTGCTTCACAAAAAGCTCTCTCATTAAGTTTCTTCATCTAATTTTAACTTATGTGAGTTATTTCTAGTTTTCTCCTTTTAGTCTAATTGAAAAGTTCATTGTTTTTCAAAGAAGGCAACAAATGAGACTTACAGCTAAAAAACCATGCCTTGTCAATGTTGGGAATACTGGTGAACTCTTGAAGTAAGTTGGAAAAGTGAGCATAGTCATCCTCAGCTTCCTTATGCATTTCCAAGCCTGAAACAAAAGCACCAAAGATCATTGCAATTAGCTTGCTAGTTGCTTTATAAAGGATAAATACACTTTTGTTTCTTTAATGATGCAGATTAGCCTACAGGGGAATCAACACCTTGGTGCATAAAAGATGAGAAATAATATAGTGAAGAACATGAATGAACAGTGCAGTGGCATTAGTTAGTGAAGTATAAAAGGGTGGCAATTGGTAAGCGATACAGGGAAGGGAAAAAGTTTCCTTTTTTATACAGAGAATGAAAAAAAAAATACATCGGAAGATGAGCTGATGCTAAAAGGAAGTTAATGAATACTGCAGGATTCAGTATTGAAGAGGTTAATGAGGAGAGAGTATGTAATGGTACCTTTGATTGGTGTGAACTGTGTGAATGAGTGGAGTACTAAATGCAATCAAAGGAAAACGGAACTGTGTTTAAGTTTGATGGAAAGAGAGAAATACAGGTTTTTGTAGTGTCTTGTTTGACTCTGAACACACAGAGAGACAGAGAGAGAGGGTGGTGAAATTAAGAATAGTGAAAATATGTTTTTTTCTGAAGGGGGAGAGTTTTTTATTCATCCAAAAAAACTTATTTATTATACTTTGATATTTGTAATTTACTAAATATCTTTTTCTTGGTACAGCCTTGTCATTGTCTTGTATAGATACTTTTTTTAAAGTGTTATTAACATCAGTGCTCAAGTTGATTTTAATAATTTATTTTTCTTTAACATACAGTACAGGAATCTTTAAAAAAAAATGTTGGAGATCCCTCTAGAATTTCTTTTCCAAAGTAAACTTGTTTCCAATTCATGAAAGAAAACCGTTTCTCACTCATACACCAATTCTGAAGGGCTTGCTTAACAATTTCACATGTCAATCCCTGTATAATTAATTTGAAATATATTTATAAATTATTAAATTATAATGAAAATGCTATAACCTAATGAAATAAACCTAGTATTATTAATTAAAATAAACTTATTTCATTTTTTCTATAAGATTAGATTTTTTTTATTCTAAATAATATTGGTTTGGAAAATAATTATACATATAGACTCAGTGCCAATTTAACTACACAGTTAGATATTATATGAAAATGATAATTTAAAATATGCAAAATAAAATAACAAGAGAAAAATTATGTATACAAGGGAAAGAAAAAGGAAAACTAATACTAATTTTATTAATAATTAAAAGAAATAAATATTAGAATACACAAACATAAATCATCATGTACATTAGGCTAGTATTTAAGGTCTTTCTATCAAAAGAAGAATAACATAAAAAAAGTACTGTTAATAACTATTTTGAAGTTATATTAAATAATTATCTCTTTCTTGTCCCAAAACAGTTATAGTATAACAAAGTTGATAAGATAATTGAATATAAAATTTGTAGTGTTGTTGTGTGGAGCATGTTATATAGGATGAGATAGATAGATAGACACAGAAGAAAGAAAAAGCAGAGATGGCAGTGTGTTCCTCACTCTCACTTCTTCCTCCCATCCCTTCTCAACCCAAAACATTCTCGTATTCTCAAACACCACTCACCAAGATCTTCACCAACGGTAACACCCCAACAAGGTTGTTCTTGTTGAAAGCTGGTTTCAATGAGATAGAGCCTGACCTCAATGAAGATCCTAGAGACGTATATGCCACAAATGGAATTGATGCTGTATATCTTCTCAACCATTCTTCTGCTTTCTTCTCTTTTCTTCTACCCTTTTGTTTCCATTATCACTTTCACTTCTTTCATGCCAATATCAGGATGATTTTGAGTATGGAATTTATGATGGTCACCACACTTACTATGAAGGAGAAGAACAGAAACGTCTGTGTTTTTCTTTCTTACTTCAACTTTCTTTTCACTCTTTTTCATCACTGTCATTCTTTTTTATCTTGCTCCGTACCATGAACAAAAAGATTAAAATGAATGATGTAGAAATTTGTAAGAGAATTATGGGGTTCATTCCCTTGACATCAGAGCATCATCATATACTTGATGAATCCATAAAATACCGATATGGAATAGAAAACCAGATAATAAAATTCACCGAATAAAAATGGTTAAGTGCCTAAATGTATAATTCAGACATGATTTTAACAGGTAGGTTGGTACTTTATTCTATATCTGTAAAGTTTGATGTCAGGTTTGTCTAAGTGCATACTTTTCTGATGACAAAGTTGATGGTGAATATTCATTTCAGGAACATTTTGGGGTTCAATTATGGAAGAGATAGCAGCAGCAGAACCCCCCACAGGATTCCAGGGTGTGTTTTTGATTATCATTCACAACATTTTCAATATATATAATGGTCTTTTTTATCTTATTATCATTCATTTTATGCAGGGCTTATGTCATGGCTCTTTCCACCAGCCATTGCTCTTGGAGTGTACTTCAATGTTCCGGTAACAGAATGTGCATTTGCATTGTTAGTTTTGTATAACTTTGTGATTAACAAGTTTCAATTTTTCAGGGGGAGTACTTGTACATTGCAGCAGGCGTATTTGTAATCGTATTTTGCATTATTGAGATGGATAAACCTGATAAACCCCACCACTTTGAACCTCACATATACAATATGGAAAGAGGAGCTCGAGACAAGTTGATAAATGACTACAATACCATGAACATATGGGAGTTCAATGAAAAATATGGTGACCTGTGGGATACTACTATTCAGAAGGACGACATAACCAAGAGATAATTGTATATATTTCATCACTTATAATGACGATTGATTCCAAATATAGCCATTTCAATTTCATATTCTGTTTTCACTTTTTACTTTTCCCATTTTTCTGTTTCAAGAGGTGTATGTCCTTTTTTTTTTTTCTTTTTACCTTCTTATTTGTAAACAGAAACTTAAGTTCTATTTTACTCATACATAGACCATTATAAATGTTCCAAGGTAACAACACGCAAGTCAAAAGTTTTATGATGACTTCTGGTATGCTATGGTGTCATGGCATCTTCTGGTGATGGCTTGACTTCTAATATTTGCCAACAAAGTCTAATATCTATCGGTTAGCTTTGTAATCTTTAAAGAAAATGGAAGCTTATCAGATATTTATGCTATAATCTAGAACATCTGTTACATTAGAAACGAAAAATCTGCAGTCAGAGAGCACAACGCTTTTTGCAGAGATTAACCTGAGCAAGTGTTTTGAGACATTATAAATAGAGATTAACCTAGAAGATGAAAAATAATTTCTAAAACCTTGATGTGCTGTAGATAATGCAGTTCATTTGACTCGAACCTTCATTGATTCTTTGGCCAGCTTTTATAATTCCAACCAATAATGTGCTTTTCCATATTATATAAATAACTTAAATTATTAAGATAAAACTCTAAGTTTGAATAGAAAAATAATACCATGTTCAGTGGAAGAATAAAAGTTCAGTGGATGCCATCAGTAAAGTTTGGTATAACATATTCTATAGTAAAGATTGTTCTACTGTGTTAAGTATTGATTTTTCTAATCACCATTTTTATGCATTATTTCTTTTACTGCTGAAATACACTGCATTCCATTTCCAATCCTTATCTCTTATTGTCAACTTGTGAAGGTCACTTTGGAATGTAAATGAGGCCACATAGCGGTCCTTAGTTAAATACATCGAACCAAAATTGATTTTTCTGCCATAAACTGCTCGAAAGTTGTGCTATGAGCCAGTCAAACCATTAAAATTCCAGGTGCCATCTCATCAATAATGGAAGTCTAGATCGTTAAGGTCAACTTCTAAGACTTCTGGGATCAAGTTTAGTTTAAGAAATGACACCAAGTTTGACATTATTTCACATGCACTAATTCATTAATTATTAAACACCTGGAATAATAACTACTCTCGGTCAATTTTCTGCATAGTGCAGACTCCACTTCTAGTTCTCTACCTGGTTTTACACGTCTGAAATTTCTTCCCTCTCAGTCTTTATATCCCCAAACCAAAGATAAGTATGAAATGAAGGTAATAAAATTGGAAAACATTATTATAATGTAATGTAATTGTCTCAAAGAGAGAGAGAGAGAGAGAGAGAGAGACAAGATTACAAGATTTTGAAGCTTGATCATCAGTTCTCTCAGTTTCAGTTTACTGTATAAATTGTATTAAATTATTAAAAGCCAAAACTTTAATGATTAGAATCGTGTGCCAGAAGGCAGCTGTAGAAAATGGAACACCCTTCATCAAAAGGAATCTGAAAATTCATTGTTCAAACATCTTGACCAGAATTTAGACAAACTTGTCACACAACACAACATAAACATTAAGAAGAAGAAGACGATGACTCGAATATAAACCCAGAACCCCAAAACAAAACCAACCACCTACACAAACACAATGACACCCCTCAAAATTCATCACTTCCTCCTTCTCATGTTCATCTTCTTCTTCTTCTTTTTGCTCCCATCTTCCCACGCCCAAACGCCACGTCAGATGAACAACACGGGCTTCACGTGCACGGGCACCCGCACCTGCGCCGCCTACGCCTTCTACCGCGCCTCCGCCCCCAACTTCCTGGACCTGGCCGCCGTGGGCGACCTCTTCGAGGTGAGCCGCCAAATGATCGCCACGCCGAGCAACATCTCCTCCGTGTCCTCCGCCCTGGTCGAAGACCAGCCCCTCTTCGTCCCCCTGAGCTGCTCCTGCAATCCTGTGAATGCCACCTTTGGTTCCCTCTCCTACGCCAACATCTCCTACACCATCCAACCCAACGACACCTTCTTCGTCGTCTCCACCTACAAGTTCAACAACCTCACCACCTACCCTTCCGTCGAAACCGTCAACCCTACCTTGGTCGCCACCAACCTCTCCATCGGCCAGGTCACCATCTTCCCTGTCTTCTGCAAATGCCCCGACACCAACAACACCAATTACATGATCTCCTACGTTGTGCAACCCGAGGACAACATCTCCTCCATTGCCTCAGCTTTTGGGGTTCAGGAACAAGCTATAATTGACGTCAACAACGACACGCTATATGACTACGACACCATTTTCATCCCTGTGGAGCAGCTTCCGTCTCTGTCGCAGCCTGCGGTGGCTCCGGCTGCGCCGCCTGGTGGGAATGGGACTGAGAGTGGGAGTGGGAGTGGCAGGGATAGGACGGGAACTGTTAGAGGGTTGGGGATTGGGTTGGGGGTCGTGGGGTTGTTGCTGGTGTTGGTGAGTGGGGTGTGGCTGTGGAGAGAGTTTGTGATGAAGAAGAGGCTGGGAGATGAGGATGAGGATGTGGAGGGAGGGAAGAAGAAGGTGTATTCGGGAGGGAAAGAGGGTCAGAAAGGTGGTTTGGATTTGAAACTGATGGCGAATGTATCGGATTGTTTGGACAAGTATAGGGTTTTTGATATTGAGGAACTGGTGGAGGCCACGGATGGGTTTGATGAAAGGTCCTTGATTGAAGGATCCGTTTACAAAGGGGAGATTGATGGGGAGCTCTTTGCCATCAAGAAGATGAAGTGGAATGCCTATGAGGAACTCAAGATCTTGCAGAAGGTAACCACTCACAACACCAATATCTCTTCCTTAGTCCTTTTCTCACATTCTTGCAGAACATCACTCGTTGTTTGTTCTTCATTTTCATCTGCCATCACTTTACAGAGTTTTAGGATCATTTGTGATTGGAATTTGGATTAAGGTGTGAAACTGAATTCTGTACATGTTTGAATTTAATTTCTCTGACAAAATTTGCATTGCTAATCACCTGAAAATTATGGTAAGCTTAAGTTTTGAGGAAGTTATTGTCTCTTTGTTTTAGAAAACTGTTATGAATTTTAAAAAACTTAATATTATGGTATTTGTTGTTGGATGAGAATAGAAAAAACGTTATGGGTATGAATTATTTTCTTTTAGAATTTAACTTCCATGCAACATAATCAGTCAAACTTTTTATTGATGTGTCTCTTAAGAAAAGTAATGAAAAGATCAATAACTTGTGCTAGTTCCTGGTGTTATTCCGGATACGGCAGAAGCAAATATGTAAGAACAGATTGAAATTTGAAACAGTCGATGATAAGGTTAGAGTCAAAAGAACTTTACTTTGAATAAAATAGGGTGGGAGTTAATGAATATCTTATGTTGATGATTTAATCAGATGATATTAAGTGAAGTGACTTGTCTGATGAGTAGTCAACCTGCCACTAATTTTTATAATTTAGCATAATCAAACCAAGGGAATAAACCTCTAGATACCCTGGAGATACAGAATTATTTTAATACTCGGAACAAAAATTGATCGGAATCTGGCTTGAGAATTAATGATTCTGTTGTTGCTGTGCGAACAAACCTTCATTTGTAAAGCAACTTGTCTGAATGGATTTGTAAAACTTTGTCAGACTTGATTTATGTTGGTGATTGTCCATGTTCATTATTTTCATGTTTGTATGTCAGAAACGCATCAATCTAGAGGAATAAAACAATAGTGGTTGACGGCATAGTTGCTTCTAGGTATTTAATAAAAGATGTTTCCAACTTTGTCATATTTTTCAGGTCAGGGTTAATTAATACTATTATAGAGTATGGTGTCAATGATTTAACTAAAAAGCAGCACGTCAGGTGCAGTTAAAAGCACAACGAAAGACAAAGTCGCCGCTTACCTTTTTGTCTCTATCCATTTCATGACAAATTGGTTAATACGTATTCCCATTTGAGCCCTTAGGTAGTGGTTGAATTTAGGTGGTTACATTTCTAATGAACAAGTATCAAAATAATAGTATAATAGGCTACTAAGTATCCATGTAAGAGTTTTAGCACTGGGTTGATTATATATGTGAAGCATGATTGATGCTTGAGTGGTTGATTAACAATGTGTGATTTTCTGTGTTGAAGGTAAACCATGGGAATCTGGTGAAGTTGGAGGGATTCTGCATAGACCAAGAAGAAGCAAACTGCTATCTAGTGTATGAATATGTGGAGAATGGATCTCTATACTCGTGGTTGCATGAGGAGAGAAAGGAAAAGTTGAACTGGAAAACAAGGCTAAGAATAGGCATTGACATTGCCAATGGCCTCCAATACATCCACGAGCACACAAGGCCACGAGTTGTGCACAAAGACATAAAGAGCAGCAACATTCTGTTGGACTACAACAAGAGAGCGAAAATTGCAAATTTTGGGCTTGCAAAGTCTGGAATGAATGCCATCACCATGCACATTGTGGGAACACAGGGCTACATTGCCCCTGAATATCTGGCTGATGGAGTGGTGTCCACAAAGATGGATGTGTTCTCTTTTGGTGTTGTGTTACTTGAACTAATTTCTGGGAAGGAAGCCATTGATAAGGAGGGAAATCTGTTGTGGGCAAGTGCTATGAGAACCTTTGAAGTGGAGAGTGAGCAAGAGAAGGCTAGGAGACTGAGGGAATGGATGGATAAGGACATTTTAAGGGAGACATGCTCAATGGAAAGTTTGATGGGTGTTCTCACTGTTGCAATTGCTTGCTTGCACAAAGACCAGTCAAAGAGGCCAAGCATAATGGACATTGTCTATGCACTCTGTAAAAGTGAAGATTTGGGCTTTGACATCTCAGATGATGGCCTTGGCTCACCACGGGTGGTGGCTAGGTAGATGGTTTCTGGTGCTCACTCATCTCATCTCTTTGGTTTTTGGTTAGAGAGACGTCTAGATTCACTACTGGAAATTTTTTGTGTTGTCCTTTGCTGAGCATTAAGATTAGTGTATTTTGAAGTAGAGGAACAAACAACGTAGAAAAATTCAGTAGAGAATCCAAATTTGTAAGAGAACCATGTGGATAATTTTATCCCAAGAAAACCATTTGGGTTTTTTGGTGATCTCTGGCTTTTGTAAACTTTTAGGTCTTCTTTTTGCCATGGATATGCTGACCACAGAAAAGGATTTAAGAGACCCTCAATAAGCATTAGGCATTTCTTCCTACATCCCATCCCATACAAATAGGCCTTTCTGAACAAAAATTTTACGAGGAAGAGAGAAATAATGGACTGTATATCACATGGTTAGGTAGGTTTGGACACATGCTGTAGAACCAACTACTTGTTTTTATACTGTAACAAGGTCGTGTAGTTATATGTATACATATTAAACTGGTGAATTAGTGTAATTTTGTGATACAGTGAAAAATGCAACATACGTAGTGTTCTACAATGTTTATTTTTTTTTTTCAGTATGTAGACATGTTCGTTAGCACAGTGCTTGGAATAGAAATCGGTTAAACATCATAGTTGAATCTCATCTTGCATCTCAGATCGGTCGGGAAATATGTTCTGAAACAGTAAGTTAATTCATGATAAAAGAAGGTTATCGAGCATAAAAACTAACTGTACTTTTATCTTTTAAAGGATTAAATAACAAACATAAAAAATTGTACCTTTAATTAAAAATAGAGAAAAATGTTTTTTTTTTCACCGGTTGCACCCGTTAACAACTCATTTTAGAGATATTTTGGTTATTAAAAAAGTTGTTTTTTGTATTTTTAAAGAATAAAATGATAGATATAAAATATGTGTAAAAAATTATTGAATGTCAAAATAATATATTTTAAAATAATCACACATGCATATAATAAGCCTTAAGCCTTTAACTGTAGATTGTCTTGACTATTAGGTAATCCTATTGGTATTAGATTATTTATTACGATATTTTACCGATGATAAAGTCAATATATTACCGATGATAAGGTGATGATCAACCAAGAATAGAGATATGAGGTGGCATCGTCATAAAGTCGATGGTTGAGCAAGGATAAGTATAGGTGTAGAGTTGTATCTCTATAGAGTCGATGTCAGGTAACAAACTAGCCTCCTGGTAAGCTAAGATTAAGGAAATAATACTAACGAATATTATGTTATTATTATAGTTACATCAGTTATTATTTAGGTTGGTTGAGATTTAGGAAGATATTGATGATTATCTTTAACATTATTATGTATATATGTAATATTTGTAACTGATTCATCTACTATAAATAAGAATATTACTCTCATGGTCAGGGAAGATTGTTTTTGACCTAAGCAAGTCTTAAACTAGAATTAAAAATATTTCTTTCTTTTTGTTTTTAAGTTAAAAATTATTTGGCACTTTTCTTTACCAGAACATTAAGTAATCCTATTGGTATTAAATTTTTTATTACAATATGATTTTTAATAAAAAAGAATTAACTTCTTAACCAGTATTTTAAGCAATACCTTGTTTTATATTTCTTCAAATCTTACATACAAGTAAATTCAATAACCCCAAAAGAATTACATTCATAAAAAGAAGTTAGTAATATTTATATCGTATTTAACCCTGTCTTGCAACTTGATATAAAGAAATCAGAGTCTCATTAAAAGTAATTTTTAATTAAATGAAAACATTTTAAAGATAATTCCATTAAAAAAAAGTAAAGTTAGTGACTAATAAAAGTCAACAACACGTTCATATCTAAATTATTTTACAAAAACAAAATGATACTACTTTATTAAAAGTGATAACAATTTACGTTTAACTTTTCTTTTCTCAACAACAAGCTGTTATGTATTTTGTAGATTAATAAAATACGAAAAAAAATTAAAAATATATGATGATAATATGTTTAAAACTTAGGTGATAAAATTACAAAAATAATCATATATTTTAAACAAAATTTAAATATGAATTCATTGTATAAGGAAAACTTATCTAACTTTTTATTAACCAATCAAACAACGTCGTGTAACGGATCTTTCTTCAACAAACCTCTTCCATGTGCAAGAACACACTTTTAATTCATTCACACCACAATTCATTATCAAAAGAGACAAAATGGTTAATACAAAATTAATAATGTCTCTTTACGTATCAAACAGGTTCCAAGTAAAACATGTCAGCCACATTTTTTTTTTCGAATAGATTATAACAATAATAAATTTTTCTGGATGATAAACTTATTCATTCTTGCACTAATTTTAGGTTTTAGAAATGTGAAGATTATAGTGATGAAATGATTGGTTCAGCTTTTCATTCATTATTTCCAGACAAACAGTATCTTCAGTAAATCTTGTCGCTTTCATGTTTCACGCCTCTTTTAAATTTAAACAAAAAATAATGTGAGAACAGTATAACATGTAATTATGTCTTTTTCTTTTCTTTACTAAATGAAATTCATTTAGGATTATTAGACAAGTAAGCTGTATTTATCTTTGGTAGATTTTTCAAAAGAAAAGTACGACATAAATTATAACAGCAAAAATTAGTGTGTCTCAATAAGGTAATTTAAAATAATAATTTATTTACATGTTACGCTTTTTTTCTTTGGGTTTTCCTCTTTTTATTTTTGTTCTTCTTCTCTTTCTTACACTTTCAACACTTCCTTTAGGAGTAAAACTCAGTTTGCCGCTCATCCCTATTTACAGTGTCTCTTTATCTATTGAATGTTGCTGCGTATAGGAGAGATTCATTGGCCAAAATTAGTTCTTTATATTTATCCCAAAAGTCATGGATCAAATTTAACTAATACATTTGTTTTTATTTACTAAATCATATTTGTTTTCTTTCTTTCTTTTTTGACATTAAGTTGTTTTTGACCTTGAGACTGCTTGATGTCAAAAACATTGTATGCTCACTGAAAATTAAAATTAACGGTTATATATATATATATATATATATATATATATTTAATTTTTTAATTTTCAGTGAAAATTGAAATTAATTTTTTATGCTTTGATCCGATGTAGTCTCATAATTTTAGAAATGTGTGAATTTAGTTCTTTTAACCAATTTTTGTTAAGTTTATTTAACGTTTCAAACTTGTTTCATTATATTTTCTTAGCTAACATGGTGTCAAACAGTGTAAACAATTCAAATATTATCATGAAATACATTTAAAACATCAAATAAACTCAACAAAAATTGGTTAAAATGATTAAATTTATGCACTTCTAATTTTTGGAAACTAAATTTGACCAAAGTTTTGAATTGGAACTAATTTCAATTGACTAAGTTAAGGAACAAAAAACATATTTAACCCTCAAATTAATTGAAATGCCACCTTCTTCATGTCCAAAGTTATTCATGACACCAAATGGATTTGCACTTTGCCAAATAAAACTCGATAATGGTTATCCAACTTGTCTCGACTCAACTAACTCAGACTCCCTTAACTTAACCAGGTCGAGGCAAACTTGGCTTGAACTAGCTTGACTTAGTCTTGAACGGCCTATGAAGAATAACTTGTGCCTAGCCCAACTCAATTGAGTGTGGGTTGACTTCCACTTAAATGAACGTGGACCCATTCTGACTTCACTAAATATGGGTTTGCCTCAACTCATCTTGACTTTGGCCCAAGTTGACTCAGCTAAATTCACCTTGTATGACCAACTCAACTCAACTTGACCAGGTTTCAATTGACTTGACTAGGTATGGCTAATTCAAAATGATTCGAGCTTGGGAAGACTCGGCTCGATATGGAACAACTTGGTCTCGAACGAACTAGGTCAGATTTGGTTTTAATCAAACTAGGACCAACCTGGGCCTAGCCCAACTACATTGAACATGGGTTGACTCATACTTGAATGAACATGGACCTGTCCCAACTTGATTAAATGTTGGATTTGCTAAAATTGGCTTAACCTGGGTTTAAACTAACTTTACTTGACATGTGCCTGAACTAACTCAACTTGACTTGGATTTGAGTTGACTCAACTTAGCCTATGCCAAGGCAAACTTGACTTGACCTAGCATCGATCCAATTTTTCTTGATATGTGTCTAGTCAACTCAACTTAACTAGGACCCAGGCTACTCGGCTCAAGTTAGATTCAGATTGACTTGACTCGACCTGATCCAAACTTGGCTTGACTTTTACTTAAAAGGACCAGACCTGACTTTGGATAAGCCTAACTTAGTATTGTCTTACTTGGACCTGACCCGGTTTAAGATTTTATGATATGAAAATAATATTTAACATAAATTCAAAAAAAGTTTTACAAAAATAAAATAAAACTTTCTTGAAAACTCTAACATCAATCAAGTTCGACTACAAAATATTATCAAAATTAATATTTTTGTAGTTCTTAATAATTATTTGACACTTAAAAAGTTTTTTGAATTTGATAGTAATTAAAATATTTTATACAAACAAACAAATTAAAATTCCATAAATTTAAATTGTCTTATTTAAATAAAATATTTAAAAATAAAATAACTTAAAATTAGAAGGATTCAAATTTAATGCATTCAAATGTCTTATAAATTATAAAATTTCCAAGGTAAATAAATTTTAGGTTTAGGGTATATAAATTTATAAGATTAAGCATGATATTTTGTATATTATGGATTTCTTAGCTTGTATGGTCATTATATTTTTGTTGATAAAATGGTGTGAAGATTAATTATTTTGCCGACAACCAGCTAACCTCTCTACATGCTTACCTAATTTATATCCATAGACTAACCCAATTCCTTTTTCATAACAAATTTGGTTTGATTTGACTTACAACTCATTCCACGATGCGTATGTGGGATTATTGGTGATGATAAGACCAATTAATATTATTACCACGATTTTCTCTTTGATTATTATTGGAAGATTATGAACAAAGGTTTCAAATTTTTATAACAATATATATAACATGCTTTCTGTGACAACTCCCGATTTTCAGTTCATACCATCTGTGTAGGATTCAATCTTGACGCATTCTGTTTTAATAAATATAATCAACTTTGTAAATTTAGTTTCAGTTGAAATTAATTTTGAAATTAAGCGGCTCATATTTAATTTGTTTTTAAATAAAAACAAATAACAATAAAATTCAGTATCAATTTTTGAATAATAATTTGTGAACATTAAAATGTTGTTTACAACGTAGGAGAAAGAAAGAGTGTGTTTGATTCTGATGATTTTCTAACGCAAAATCAGTTTACTACGTGTTTTCAGGAATGTAAAATCATCTTCTCAAAAGCCAATTAAACATAACACTAACCTAGCTAAAACCACATTAACAACTTTTTGATCACCCACCAAATTTAAAGAAGCACATCCTTAGTTAATTTTGTGTCCATTGAATAACAAAACATTGCATGAATATTTGATGTATTACCCTGTGTTTGTGTGTGTGATAAAAAAAGAAGAAAAAAAAAGAAAAACTTTGATGAACAGATCAATCCCTTTTATCTCTCTTGTTCACCAACCAACTTGGTTTAAGGCAAATTTGTATGAGGTTGCTCATTGAAAGGGTTCAATGGAAGCAACAACATGTAGCACCTCATCACAGATCGTTCTAAAATAACCAGAAATATATATCAACAAAACTTGTAGATAGACAGAGTTTTCCATCTCCCTACTTTAGATTTCAACTCAGATTGGCATGCATTGATTCAACATCTCTTAGTTCCAAAATCCAAGCTGAAAGAATGATTTTCCTCATCACGGCCATAGTAATTTAGTTGTTTCATTCTCATACACCACAACCCAGCCCTCTTGCTTCCGAGCCTTTCATGATTCGTAGCCTTTTGCAAGAAGTCATAAACATGCTGCAGAAAAATAAAATAAGTTTATCAGAAAAAAAAAAAAAAAAAAATAGGGTGG
>Ga0214542_1000582_pt1 | contig 67549 bp, 24 predicted proteins | sample CNSS1metaG_FD_160096 | JGI IMG/M metagenome (GOLD analysis project Ga0214542, IMG submission 160096) | Root nodule microbial communities from cowpea collected in UCLA plant growth center, Los Angeles, California, USA - CNSS1 | ecosystem: Host-associated > Plants > Roots > Nodule | place: USA...
AGGCAGACCGTAGGACCTTATACGTTGGGCCGGCCTTAGGCCCACTAACTTTAGGGCAGAAAAGTTAACAGATTTTAAATGGGCCTTACAATTAAAAATTAAAATATAATTAAACATAAAAAAATTTAAATTAACAGAAAATCTAACAAAAAATATTATTAAACATCTAAAATTTTTTTTTAAAAAAATAAAGTATTAATTTGAGATTTAATTGAGTTTCCAAAATGTTTATTTTTATTACTTAGAGATTTTAAACGATATTTTTGTCTTTATAAAATCAGTTATATGTATTTATATTATTTTAATTAATAAAATTAATTATTTCAGTTTTCAATGTAAAAATGATAAAATCAATGCATATTTATTATTTTTTAACCAGACACTTGTTAGTATTCTCCTTTAATTAATGTGAATTTGATTATTCACCACCTAATAATTAGAAGCATAAACCAAGTAAGTCACACATACTTAACAAACCTAGTATTTCATATTCCTATAAATAGCAATTTAATTCCAAAAATTTTAACATATTTTTAACACATCTTTATATATATATATATATATATATATATATATATATATATATATATAAATAATAGATGTAACTAATTTTGCAAGAAAAAAGCAACTTTAATACCTAAAGACATCCTAGATAAGGTACATAACTTCTAAGAACTCCTAAACAAATTCAAGAACACCAATCTAAAAACCATAATATTTAAACTCATTCAAACAAACAAGAAAGTTGATATTCCTTAATTGATTTAAGTTTATGAAATACAAAACACCCACATGTGGGTTGATTGAGAAACTAACTTGCATAAATATTATAATGGGTTTGTCTTCATTTACACACAACTTTCCTCCAAACCATAGAATATGATAGTAAAAAAGATAAATGATCAATCTATATATTTTTAAAGAGAAAACAAAAAGTTTAAAGTCATATAAAGATGACATTTTACAATAAATAAGAAATGAAATATTTTAAATCTATATATGGCTCCTTTTGAAAAACAAAAACATATTCATTCATCATTCAGACATTTAATACTCTTATTTCTATTTTGTCATTTTTCAATTTGAATTGTTTTTGGATAAAAGGTTAGAAGAAAAAAATAAAATATTTAATTAAAATTAATCTACGAATTATAAAGTTTATTTTATACATAATTTTAAATATTATTATTATTTTGTCAATAAAAAATTATAATTTAGGAAGAAACTTATTTTATTTTTATCGTTTGATAATATATAGGCACAAATTTATTAAAAAGAAATAAAAATCCTTAATAGTGCGATAAACACGTTACCAATTTTTAGAATTTAAATTTTTTAACTGCATTTTTAATATTGTCTATGAAATTATCATATATTGATGTTGATATATTAAAAATATATTTTCAATATTATTCAAAAAAATTAAATATTATTAAAATCAATGTATTTTAAGTAACGATACAACACCAAAATTAGATAAGAAAAATAATTTTTCAATTTTTATTTTTTCCCTACGATGTTTGTTTCTGATTTTAAACAATTTATATAATTTTCCAAATAAGGTGATGTTAAGTATTAATATAAATTTTGACATTTCAAATATCTCAAAGCTCATCAATTCTTGTTATCACATAAAAATTTATTAAAAGAAAATAAAATATAAAAAAAATACAAAGTATGGAGAAACTACATTAAATTCATGATAAAAGTTATATTTCATAAAACATAGACAAACTATATTTAAAAAAATAATATAAATATTGACGTCTGTATCAATTGACTATATACTTTAAGTTTTATCAATTTGTTATAATTATGTTTAGTACGTAACAAAATAAAAATAATTGATCTTAAGTGATAAAATTTGTAGTATTTACAATTATTATAAAAAAAATATAGGTTCGATTAGTATTAAATTTGATTTTTTTAATAAAATATCAAATTGGAGTTGAGGATAAAAAACATGTAATATAAATAGACAGTTAGATTTCCCAATAAATTATTATAAAAATATCATAATAATAAATAAATAAATGTTGTTAGACACTAAAATAATACAATTGAAAGATATTAAAATTTTATGAAATGGCAATTCAACAAAAAAAGAAGAAGTAAAGTTGAACTTGAATTAGATAAAATAAACGACTAATAACTGAATTATAATGAAAGAGAAGAAATACAAATTCATTGAAAATAGTATGTGAACCTCTTCAATGATTGGTAAATTTTGGCATTATATGTATTGGAAGGGTTGCTTTTACCAACCATTATTTTGTCATTATATATGTACTTTGAAGGGTATTTTTTACCAACCATGGTATAATTCAAGCTTTATTATTATTATTATTATTATTATTATTATTATTATTATTATTATTATTATTATTATTATTATATATAATATTTGAATTTTTAAAAATACAAATTTTAATGGATAAAAATTAAAAAGTTTATAAATATGCTATAATCATTTTACTATTTATGTTATAAGAATTTTATTTATCTATAAATCACTTTTTTTTATATTCTAAAATCTTCCTAACATTGAACATGAAGTTATTTGTTGTCATAATAAATTATACACTCAAAGAAGTAGTATATAAAAAGATTAAAATATGATGAAAAAATTCTTTGATTAGAGTAAGATTTTAATATATTCTTTTCTTTTTTCTTTTTTAAATGTTGATTGAGGAGAGATATCAATTATTTAGGGTTAAACTTTAAAAATTACTAGTACAATTTGGATTTCTAGAAGTGTATATGAATAATTTTATTATTAGACACATTTGAAATATATATATATATATATATATATATATATATATATATATATATATAATACATCAATTATTCAGTATAGACATTCAAACAGTAAATAAATATTATGTGTTATAAATGTTATTTAAATATTATTGAGATGTGACATTAGTGCATAATATTTTTTTTTATCTTATTGGTGATGGATCTTTCAAGAATATACTAATAAAACTTGAGAATATACTAATAAAACTTGAGTTGTATAATGAATTAATATTATTTTTAATTCAAAAACTTAAAGTAATAAGTTTTATTTCTTACATGGTGCTGTCTAATTAGAACTTAAATTCAAAACTTTGAATTTCCAACAATTAAAGTATCTTAACTTAAATAATAAATATAATATTATGTAACCTTCTCCTAAGATGCGATGATAAAAATATCTATAAACGGACAATTATATTTGTAAATATTTATTACATGCTAAGTACCATATATTTTAATATTCGTTTATAAAAAATTAGGTATAAGTATCATACTTTATGTACTTGTGGATATTTGTTATATACAAAAAATTAAAATTAAAATTTAATTTATATTTTATTTAAATTTTATTTAAATTGTATTTTAAAAACTTATAAAATATTTTGTTTTAAATATTCGCAGGTATCCACTCACATCCACAGATTTTAAAAAATTCATGAATATTTTATAAATGGCTTTCCAATGGATAATCGGACGGGTAATTAGAGAATTTTTCTGTTACAGGTCGAGTTGTAGGTAAACACTATCCATGTCTGACCCGACTACTTAGAAGTACTGTGAGTATGCGATTAAAAATATTTAGAGTGATATTATGTTCTATTAAATATAAGGGTCAAATATGTTTTTGGTCCTTCAACTTTTAGTGAAAATTAGAATTAGTCTCCATTTCAAACTTTGAACAAATTTAGTCTCTCAATTATATAAATATGTGAATTTAATTCTTTTAACCAAATTTTATAAAGTTTATTTGAGGTTTCAAAACACATTTCATTATAATATTTTAGTTTATTTATACAGTTTGACATATTTTTTTCTTCAATGTTAGATGAGAAACGCATTTGAAACGTTAAATAAACATAAAAAAAAATTAATTTAAAAAATCAATTTCACGTATTTATAAAGATAAATGACTAAATTGTTTAATTTTTTTAAAAAAAGATTAATTCCAATTTTCACTCCAAGTTAAATAACAAAAATATATTTAATCATAAATATAAACTCGTGTTTTAGAAAGAAAATATTATAACTTTTTAGTAATGATCTAAAAAAAAAAAATTTCAATGAAAAACGAAAAGATATTTGTACCCCTGTAAGATATATTAATTAAGAATTCGTTTAAGAATGATGATAGCCGACATATAAAAGGCAGTGACATGAAAGTGAGTTTGAGATGTTTAAATGAAAGATTGATAGAGCTACCAATATGTTTCCACTAAAATGAATATTTACAAAACCAACTTCACATATACACTATGTATTATGCCTTTATTTACCATCATTTCCAAACATCCAACCATTAACATTTTATTCTCATCTTATTTCATACACCTTTTATATCACACTCCTACCCAATATATACCAATTTGGAAAATCAAAATTAACCCTCCAAAAGAACTTTTCTTTTTTCAAAAAATTGCTAACTAATAATTACTCAATTATTGCACTCTCATATATTCCGGGTATTTATTAAAATTAAATTACGCACGTGCAAGAAACATGAACATTGTATAATTATGAGCTGAAAATGTAATGTTTCATTAGTATTCACTTTTGTTTTTTAATATTTTTTGGATGCTTTTTAAGTCTTGAAGTTTTTAAGAGTAGTTTTAGATATTTTTTTATATCATAGGACATCTTTTAGTGCAGAAGATGTTCTAAGTAAAGAGCAGACCAATTTTTGAGTTGAATGATTTGATATAATATGTTGTCACTACTAAAATAAATTATATTTTTTTTAATTTTGTTTTGAAAATTTTTTTATAAAAAATACTTACAAATTTTGTTTAAAATTAAGTTTTTTAAAAATATTTTGTATAAAAAATTTTTTATAAAAAATTTTGTAGGAAATACTTGCAAATTTTATAATTTTGTAGGAAATAATTATCCACGAAAAAACTACATATCAATTAAAATTCTTACAAAAAATGACAGAAAAAGTCTTTTCTTATAAATCTTTTTTAACAAATTTACAAGAAAAATCCTATGTAATACGAAAATTTATAGTAGTGTGTTAAATTGATGTAAAAGTTGAATAAGTAATAATTTAACCAATTTATGCTATGGAACGATGAATTTGTTTTGAAACTACAAATTTATGTGTGTGTTTTAATGTCTTTTATAAAATGGATGAGTTAATAAACCATTTGATTGCAAGACGTAAGTGTAGCTTTAATAGCAATTGGAAGTTGTAGCTTTATTAGTGTTTGTATTTAATATTTGGTTGACTTTTAAATTATCGTGAAATAAATTACAGAAGTAAAAACTAAATTATTCACATATTACAGAGACAAAAACCAGAAAAATAATGTATTACAAAAGCTAAAACGAAAATAATAATATAAAAAAGCTAGGTCAAGTAAAAAAGTTGTAATAATAAAATTAAAATTATAACTTCAAGAAAAAATAACGTATTTAAACATAGTTTTTTTAATGTTAGGTCAAATATTTAATATCTTATTTTCTTTTATCAATTCTTGAAGTCTCAAAAATAGATAGTCTCCATACTTGTATTTTTGTATATAAATATGTAGTTCAAAATTTTCTATATTTTTTGTGAAGAAAATAATTTGTAATGATAAGTTAATTACTAATTTAACACTATAAATGATTTAATATTTTATTTTCATATATTTATTTACATCTTTTATAATAAATATTGTTTATCTATGTGTCGTGAAGTATAAATTTTATCATGATCTTGATATGGTATTTTATTTTTTGTGTTTTTATTTTTAAAAAATTATATGATAATAAATGTTTGATGAATTTTGAGACACGAACATAACTGAGAAAATTGATAATGAAAACCTAATATGAACTTAATTAGATATCTTCATTATAACAAAAGCAAAAGAGTTTGAGGAGGATGCTTACTAATTTTAATTCGTGAATAATAAAATTAATAAACTAAGCAATTAAATTTAGCAAATAGCATTATTGATGCTTACATGTATAAGTTTAATTATGTATTCATTAATTATAGTCATTTTTCCTATGTTGCTATCAACTTTTTTTCTTAACTTTCATTGTTTTTTGTTTTTTTTCAAAATCAATCTTCATTTCTATCATTGATTTAATGCAATGAGAATCGTGTTAGATCAATTCTCTCGAGCCAGCTCAAGCAAGTTTTCACTTTTTTTAATATATTAAATATTTTTTTTTATAATTAAAGTGCAAAATCTATTTAAGAATAAAAAGTATTTCAATTTATTTATGTTTTTATTTAGTTTAATATAAATTCCTTTCGAATTTGTCAATTATACACGTAAAAGTGGTGATAGAATTATGTTTCACCTCAATAGTCAATATATATATATATATATATATATATATATATATATATATATATATATATATATATTTGTGTTGCAAGGACCATAAAACCTAAAATAATATAATACTATCAAACAAAAAGATGAAAAAAATGGAAACTTGAAGATGAAAAAGAAGCAAATTTTGGGATAGTAACATATAAGACCAAATGGTCACATAAGGAAAGAAAAAAAGGCACAGACAAGGTCCAATGAGGAAACGTGATTAGTTTGTGACTTCAATTGAAGCACTCAGATTGAAGCACTCGCTTTCTCTTGTTTGCATGTTAAAGGAAACTTTGTATCCCTCATTTTTTTTTCTATAACAATTTATTTATCTATAAATATTTATTACTGTAAATATTAAGAATTTTCTTCTCAATAATGGTATCAATAGAAAATATATTGATGGTTGGAGATCTCTTATCAAGAAAAATTTACAATATATAAGTGAGTGTAAATTTTAACTTATAAACTATATTTGTAATTTAAATTTAAAGTTCACTTCTTAAGATTATAGGAGGATTTGTCTATGGAAGCTTGGTTAGTGAAGATAGTAGACTACCAGAGTGAAAAAACTTAGCAAAAATTTTCAACCTGGTGAAAGTCTAATAAGATATCAGACGACTCTATTTGGGATATTGAGGAGGATGTGAAAATATCATATTCTTGTCTATTTTTTTGTGACTAGATTTTTGAGGACGAAAATCCTTTTATGTTAGGGAGAATGTAAAGATAAAGAAAAATGGTATATAAAATTTAGAATGTTTAATAAAATGATTCTTGAATAATGGTAAAAAGGCTAAACTATGAATATATGTTGTTTTATGGAGTTCATTTTACAAAACACCCTTTCTCTATAAGTTCTTTACCTTCTCTTTAGTATATAGAACTTATCTTTCATCTTTTTCTCGATTAGAGCCTACTATTAAAATCACGACAAAGAGTACTCGAGCTCCATTTGATCAAAATCACTCATAGAGTAAGTTCTTTTTCTACCTCTTTCTAGAGCAAAATTGTGTGCTTTGGTTGCTTGTGAGCAATAATGAGTCGCATGTGACTCAATCTTCCTCAAATTGTCCTTCTTCTTGTTGGTGATCCTAAAGATATTTTCGGATCAGTGATCTTAGATTTTGTGTGTGACATTAGGTTCACAGTGATCTTAGGTTTTGTGTGTGACATTAGGTTCATATGTGGGTTGAACTGTTGAAGAAATATGTTGATTACATTTAAGAAGATCCTAGCAAAAAATAAGGGGAACTAGCATTCCAAATAAAAATTGTCTTGTTCAACAACTTGAATTTATTTGATTTTGTGTAATTGCACTTTTGAATTTTTTTAGTTCAGTGAAATTTTATAAATTTGGATTAATCAATATATGAATACAGTGAATGATTGGATGCGTTAATTTATTGAGTAAAATATAAACTTCATATCTATATTGGGATGATCAAAGGGGTTTTTGTCAAAATTGGACATTTAAATCACAAAGTGGTGTTTTAGTATAAAAAAGTGTGAAAGCATTTAGATAAATCAGTTGGAGCATCTAAATTTGGGAATACTTAAAACATTTCCAAATATATATATATATATATATATATATATATATATATATATATATATATATATATATATATATATAAATATATTTTTATATATATAATATATTTTTTTTTTTTTTATATATTTATTTATATATATATATATATATATATATATATATATATATATATATATATATATATATATATATATATAAAGTAATATTTTATTATGACAATAATGTATACTATTCTTATTCTTAGGATAATTCTTAAGTATAGTTCACCTTCGTTTTGTTTGTTTTTAATAAAATATTCACCTTTTTATATTTTCAATAAAGCAATATTCCATCTGTCTTGTTTTCTTTATTGAAAGTAATTTTTTATTTTGCATGAAAATTTATTTAATTTTCATATTTTATAACTTTAATTGTTAATTTTATTAATTTTTATTTATATTTTAATTAATATGATATTTTTTGTATAAAATAATAAGGTAAGTGTAGGGTAAAAATAAGCACTGTGAAGTCAAGCTTTGGTGGACTGAACCTTACTTGTGTCATTATTATCAAGTTCAGACTTGACCTATTTATGTGTAAGATTGACATAGACATGTTTAGTAACCTAGTCTATAAATAAATAAAGAAGACACTGTATATATAAAGAAGATAACAAATCTAAATACGCCAATGAAAAAAAAAATTCAATAGATCATGTTTATTATATAAATTGTTCTTTATTTTATACACACAAATACTAAAGAAAATAAGGAAATTTAGAAAAGAATGTTATTACATTAAAAATATATAATAAACACATAAAACATAAACAATTTTTCATGTTGTAACAAAACGAAAAATATAAGGAAACAAATTATAAACTAAAATATTTAAGCGAAAAAAAATGAAAAACTTCTATTAGAATACTTCAATATTTATAATTTTTTTATTAATCTAGGGGTGAAAATATGGGTATGATCCATCAGATCGACCCACAAAAATAACACAAGACGGGTCAAGATAGTGAATTCGCAGACCCGCAGAAGCCCATGGCCCGCCTGCGCGGGCTGGTCCGCAAGCCCACATAAAAAAACTTACACTTGTGTATATTAGTTACTTTTTCTATGAACTCTTGCATTAACATTTCATATGTTTGTATGACTAGAAAAGACAAGTATTATGTATTTTTTAATGTGCTAAAATTTTAAAAATACATCATGTATGTCATAGTACAATTATGAATATGATGAAAATGTTGAATTATTAATTTATCATTCAGCTCTACGAAGTCTTTGCTTAATTTTGTGAATTTCTTAAAATTTTCAAATTTTTTAAACACTGAGAGTTTTATCATAATAATTTTTAAAAAATTAAAAAAAAATACGGATTAGCCTGCGTGCTCACACTTATGCGAGATGAGCCAGACTTTACAGTGTACGGTTAAAATGTCAGACGGAACGAACCAGCTCATATTGTGCGGACCAAATGCAGGCTGACTTGCATTGCCACCATTGTACTATTAATCACTATATATGATTATTTTCTCCTCCAAAAAGTAGTAATTAATAATATTAAGGATGTAATTGATTATGTAATTAATATTTATATTTTCATTCATAAAAACGATAAATAATTAAAAAAATTGTTTCAATAGTACATAAAATTAAATTAATAATAAAAAAATGATTTCAATCTGTCTTTTTTTTTTTTCATGTTTTTGTTTTGTTTGTACTCTCTACTCCAATGAGAAGTGGTTTCATTTTCGTAGTAGTTGGAAGGACCCAAAGGCCGAAGAAAAGTTATGACCCAACGCTTAACATAAGATGGTCCAGTTCCTATATGTTAGATTCTAGGACTAGGATAACATATACGATGGTAACACCACTGTCAAAACAATGTTGTCGTAATCATTCCAATTAAATATTCAAATTAAAATATTGAAATACCACATATATCAGAGACACAATACCACACAGTTTCATAAATTATTGAAATTAAATTAACATAATTCAAATAATCTATCAGTTTTCATTAATTGGATTTTTATGATAAAGTGAAACGATATTTCATTCTATCATTTAGAAAACATGATGACTTTGAAATATAAGGTAGAAATAACTTAATAAAATACGTGTCAAGTTTTATTTATTTTTTATATTTTTAAAATAATTTTTAATTAAACCGCAATAAATCAGATTTTATTTTTCAAGATTTAGTTTATCACTGTGATTTCTATGGACTGTTCCTCGTGACGAAAAAGAGAAGGAAAAGAAAAGGACGAGTCAGAAGAAGAAGGGATGAAGCACAAGACAGAAGCAATGAGGGGCTCGGAATAAAAGAGCCAAAATATTTATAAAGAAAATTCAATGTATAATAAATAAGTTTTAAATATGAGGACCAATTTTTGGAATGTTCCCCCAATATAACTTTTGTAAAAAAAGTATCCAAGGAGATCCAATGATATTTTATCCTTTGAAATGAATATGTTTTTTTATAACAGTTGAGAATTTCATCTCCAGGACCCAAATTCTTAAATATTTTTTATCCCAACGTTGAAAAGTCCACTGAAATTTTCAGTTTTATGAGAAGAGTTTTCTGATACTTTTTTTTTTCGAAGAAATGGAGAAATTAAAAAAAAACTGAAAATGAAATCAGAGAAAAATAATTAATTAAAAATTTTGATATTAGATATTTTAATTGATTTAGTAGAAAGAAGAAAATAAAAAATAATTTCAGGTGAATAATTTTTTGTTTTGTAGTATAATTTTGAATTGAATGTGTTACTATTGGTTTGTTAAAAAAAAATAGACTTTCGAATTGAAAACAAAAATAGTGGTTTAAATAAAATAAATATTATTCCAGGGATGTAAAACATTTGAAATAAAGTTTATTAACTTAATGATTTGTGTTTTGTCTATGATTATACTTAACTTTTTGGATATCGACAAAATTTTAAAAGGAGTTTTTCAAGATGTTTAATAATCCAATGGAAATGAAAGGTTGATTGAAATGATTGTTAAAAATATATTTAATGTTACATATTTGATGATTAAAATTGGTAATGATTAATAATGACTTTATGGTTAAAATTAAAATTTTTAAATGATAAATTAAAAATAATATATACTTGTCATTATGTTGTGATAGTTAACGTAGGTATTGTCTTGTAACTAATGACTAGTTTATCATATGTCTTCTTGCATATATATTTGGTTTAGACAATGAATTTAAAATGCTAGAGGGTGATTTTTTATACTATACACAGTGAAAAAGTTGAGTATGTTTAAAATTATTATTAAAAACATATACTAATAACAAAATTCATATTTCATTTTAATTTTAATTTTATTTAAAAAATATTTGTAAATTTTGTTATGAAAAAAAATTTATAGAAAATTGTTACTAATTTTTTATAAAATATTTTGTATGAACCACTTGTCACAACAAATTTTATAAAAAATAGTTAAAAATTTTAAAATTTTATAGAAAATAATTATCTATGAAAGAATTACATGTCAGATTAAGAAAAAAATTATATAATATAAAAATTTTTAGTATTAATATTTAATAATATCAATATGATGATTAAAATTGATAATATTAATAATGACTCTACTATTCAAATTAAAAGAAAAATTATAATATGCCATTAGGTGATGGTGGTCAATGTAAATATCATCGTGTATGGCACGAATTCATGAAATATTATCTTAGATAGATATTTGATTTGGATAAATTATTTATGCTGTGTTTGTTTTAAACGACGAAAAATCATCGAGCGATAATTTACAAAGAAAATTCAAATTTTAGGATGAAAAAAAACATTAAATGAGACAATTTTTGTTTTAAAACTTTGTTTGCATGAATGTAAAAATTTGCAGTGAAATTAAATATATGCATATATTATATGTTTATATAATTAACTTTTGTTATCTTTTTATAATAAAATAATATAACATAATAAAAATGATAAAATATAAATAATAATAACATTAATAATAAAATAATAATATCAATATTAATAATAATAATAATCCAATTTTATTAATTAATTTTTTCAATTTATTAAAACCATCTCATTACTCAATCACTTTTATAAACTTTGTCTGTGAAACCCATTTTTCTTTTATCATCTTTTCCTTATTTTAAAATAATCACATTTACACCTCATTTTCTCTTAAAATTCTACTTTTCTAAAATTTCCTCGAATCAACACAAATTCAATACTTTTTCAATTGTTAATAATTTATCATTTTTTTTTTTTTCATTTTCTCACAATGCACAAGTGAGCTAAGCAATGACCTTGAAGTATTGAATACAAGTGTTTGTATTTCGCTCTAAATGAAAGAAACATGAAGAATCTCGAAACAAAACAAAAAAAAGAAAAAAGTATAAAGATACAAAAAGAGAGAAAAAGAAACCTTGTAAAAGAAGACAACTCAAAATGATCCGTGTAATGGTGTATGATGTCATGATAAGAAATTCAAAATAATCTTCTTCAAACTTTAAGTCATATCTTCCATCACAATATTAATATCGTTGTCAACAATATATTGTTGTTGTTTTTATTCTACTTACCATTATCCTTTTTTGTTTATTCTTTTCTTCTCTTTTTCTCTTTAGGTTTCACAAATTACCGGATTAATTAGGATTCTATCGTCACAACGATAAAAAAGAAGAAATATCTCAAATAAATAATGCAAGTATGGTTATAGTTTCACAATTTACAATAAAAAAAATTGAAAACTATTTTGTTTGGTACAACCGTATTATTTAGGTATTCAAGTTAAAAACAATTTAAATACATGTTCATCTCTTTACTTTTTTAGATATATTCAAGAACAAAATTATAAAAAAGTTTGAACTCCACTAGAGAGACAATACCTTAAATATACTAATTCATCTTAATAATATTATATTAATGAACTTATGATCAAAATATTACGCTATTTCAAAGGATATAAAAATAATTTCAAATATGAACATTTGTTTCCTTTAAATCTCAAATAGGCATTGTTTCAGTATGATCAGTAGTTTCTCTCTTAATCCTTCAAACTCAAGGTCAAAACACTCTCTTGTTATACACTTTTTGAATTTTAAATCCTAAACAATGAAAAAAAAAAAAAAATCAACTCAAATGAGCACTTATAATGTTTACCATTGTAATGGAGATGGTTCAGTAGATATCTTAAACAAAATCAAAAGTGCATGAATTTTTTTTATCAAACATTAGTTGAAAATAGAGATGGCAAATAAATTTGTCTTTGTGAGTATTGTCAGAATCCGTGTCTTTATTTTGGCGGAGAATCTACATTAATTGAATATGATAATGAATATGGAGAATCTTCGACCTTTTTAATTGGGTATGAGGATGCATATATTCGTCCCCATCCTCATATTCGCCATAATACCCGTCCACCATATCCCCCTTCTTTTTTAAAATATTAAAATATATACAATTAATTAAGTATCCTTATATATATATATATATATATATATATATATATATATTGTTTTTTTTCTATTTTTTATTTCTTCTAATTGTTTGATTTGTTATGAAATTCATTCACATCTACAATATAATTTTCATCTTATCATAACATTTATGCAATTATGTTTAAATGATGTATGTCAATTAAATAATTTTTTTTGTCTCACATTTGAATATTTCTACTTTTTTAATATTTTTATTTAATGTATATTTTCTTTTCACATGAAAATGTTTAACACTCTCAATTTAAACGTTTAATAGCATAAACATTTCATTTACTAGATAATATTAAAAAAAATCCTCTTTACTTTATTATTATTAATTTTTGTTTCATTTAAAAAATTATTGTGTTTCACTAAGACAATTTTCGCTATTACTCAACCGTTGATTATATATGTTGATATTTGAAAAGTTTTCTTAGAACTCTAAGGTATTTTTTCATCTTATCATATCCTTAATTATAAATTTGTTTTTCTTTTATGCCATTTCATTCAATAGTCTCTCAAATTGTTTGTAAGACACATATTTATTAATTTTTTAATATTTATTTGTTGTTTATTTTCATCACGTAGAATAAGATATATTTTATATAATTATTTTATATTTTTTAACTCATTATTAACCATATTGTAATTTTGTGACTACAATTATATAAATAAATTTTATTTACTACAATATAAAAATTTAATGTAATTGCCATGATTTTTTTATCATCATCCAACATATATTGAAGTTCAAAAGATAAAAATTTGTTAAAAATTTTATTATTATTAGTTTAATATTTTTTCTTTGTATCAATTTGATCAAGTGATGTATTATAATTTTTATTAGTGTATAAAACATATATTCATTAGAATTTAAAAATTAGAGTAAACGGATATTTAAAATATATTTTAATTTGAATATTTATTTTCCTTTTATATTTTTTTTTTAAAATATTTTAAATTTTATCAACCAGGTTCCATTAATGTTTGCAGATTTAATAAATGTTTTGGTTCTCATGAAATTTTATTTGGTATTCTAATCTAAAGTACAATCATAGTTTCTTTCAAAATATTTGATATCGAAGAAACAATCATGCCCTTAATATTGAATATTTGATAATATTATGTTTCTTTTACCATTATTTTTATTATTTTATAAAAAATAATTAAAATTAATATCGAAGCAGTAAGAAAACGGGTACATGTATGTGTACGAGATTATACCTCTTACCCGATGGGATGAAAATGAGACAAAAGTTTGATATTTGTTGAGTTTGAATATATAGATATGAATGAATTTTTTCTATGGAGATGAATATGAGATAACGAAACTTGTCCCTACTCTACCCGTTTTCATTCTTAATCGAGAAAACTCAAGTTATTATAAACTAAAAATGAGAAAATTAAATATTTCATTTTAAAAAGATTAAAGGAAATGTAAGTGACGTTTAACATACGGAAAAATACAACAATTTTCCAATAAAAATGAATTAAAATTGCATTAACAAACAACACTCCAATTCCTCTTATTCATGAAGATTTCCCCAAATAATTTATTGGGACCAAGACAAATCCTACTTAACAAAGGGTGATGACTAAGAATTTTTTACATAATAAAAACGAAACACAAAAAAGTTTGTAATCTTTATAAAGAATTAGGAAATATATGTATTGTGATTATGATTAGTAGGATCGGAGTGGCGTTGAAAAGTGGACATTTGAAAGAGAAAAAGAGTGGACCATTCCCAGCTACGTGTTGGTCCTAATGGCCAGTGGAACTCATTTACAATTGCTATATGAATTCAATGCTGCAGATGTTTGGTTATTAGCACAACGTGCAATGTGAGCCACATTCTGTGATTCAGAATCTCACAACTCTACACCACCACCATGCCCTACCAAGATTTCTTTCCTACTCTGCCATCTACGCCATAACCACCTTAATCACACGTTCTTTCAACATCTTCCAACGTAAGACAACAATTTTGTCTCACATTCTTTTCAAATAAGACGATTTTATTTTAAAAATTAGTTTTACACGATTTAATTAGATTTAAAATAATTCTTAACATGATATTACAGTTATGAGTTAAAGTTTATATATTTTAATCTCATCTTATAAATTGATTTTGTAGAATTTAATTAATGTAGGATATTATTAATTTCTTTGTCATTTTTATACTCTATCCTCTTGATAATTGACCTTGTTTGCTCAGGTAACTTGTTAATTATTCTACCTTTTATTTGCATGGAATGTTAATGTAGAAAAATATAATATTCTAACAAACAAATATGTAAACCCCAAATTTGGAATGGAGCTTTTCGTAGAATAATAAATGAAGACGAGGCCAGGAAAATATTAGTTGAATGTCTATATTTTACAGTTGAATGCTACATAAACAATATTGGAATTTTATTTATTTTTTGCTATTTGTTTTAATTGATATAGACGCTGAAATAAATAATAATAATTATAATAATTTGAAAAAAATGAGGAAATATATATTCTTGGTAAAAAAGAAAGAAAAAGTAAACATGTATAATAATATAAAAAGAATTCAAATATGTTTCTAACTTCTTATTTACAAGTAAACTTTAAAGGTAATCATACGTACAACTAACGATAAACAAATAACAACTTATAAATAAACACATTTATAAATAATGTAACATTAGTAAATAGAATGACAATTATTGTGACAATGAAGTGGCCATGAAAATTAAATGCTTTATTTTAACTATAGAGTCCGATTCTCTGCTTTAGTTTTTTTTATTATCCTCTGCAGAACAATAAAAACATATTGTTTTGATATTTTAAAAATAATTTTAATATATTTTAAAATTTTAAAATTAATAATCATAAGTGTAATTTAAAAACACAACAAATAAACGACAGAAAAAAAAATATCTAAACTCTACAATATATGGCCACTCTTTCTACAATATGAGTGTTACATGCATTAATAATTTCAAACATTTTCATTGTCTCTAGGATTACTAATTAAAACTATTCTTATTCTTTTTCCATCTATTTATCAAAAATAAAATAAATATTTAAACGGACTGTTTGAAGAAAAACAAACACTCAAACTCTCATTAAAAACAAAAACTCATTTGACTTTTTTTATTTGAGTTACAAAAAATCTATTACAGTTAAATGTGAATTGTAGATTCTTTTTATACGATATAAATACTACTTGTTCACACTCACTTTTAATAAGGTCATTTATTTCTTCATCTCCATAATTTTTTTAATCCTACAACATAAAGTAACCAATGAGTTGTCATTATAATATATTTAAATTATTACTCCATAATACATTTATAATATATTTTAAATTATACAACTTTAAATATTAAGATTATGTAATTTAAAATATAGTTTTAAATTGTGTAATTCAGACCAGAATTACGTAATTTCAAATTATGTAATTTAAAATATAATTATTTAAGATTATTTGAAATATGTTTTTTAATAGTTTTAGATGGTGTAATTGAATTTTTTTAAAGTATATATTCTATAATATAATTTCAAAATTTATTTTGAAATATTATAATTTAGAATTTTCTTTATATTAAGAAGTAAGGATATAAATTACGGGGGTGCAGTTCAAGATTCATGGAGCCCATTCTATTCTGTACAAAAAGGCTAACAAAATCAGTAGGCCCATGTTTCACAAAACTATACACGGGATTAGAAATATTCTTTCAAGGCATTTCTTCATGCGCCTTTTTTTTTTTTTTAATTTCATGCTAAATAATCCAGAAATATTTTCAAATGCATAATCTCGAATATAAAAAATTATATTCCAAAATATATAATTCAAAATACAAAATACAAAATTTATGCTAGACTACACAATTTGAATACAATTCGGAATATATTTTTCATTTAATCTGAAATATAAAATAAAAAATATATTTTGAATGGTAGAATCTAAAATGTAAATAAAAATACATTATGAATGAAGGGAATGCAGAAAGAAGAAGATAGAGTGAAGGTAGAGATGGAGTCGAGGCGTAGGAAAGTATAAGATTATGAGAGTAAATTTGACTTTTCATTTTACCTATGGAGGTGGAAAAAGAAAGTATGGAGGTGCATGAAGAAATTCCCAGTTTCAGACAGAGATTATGAAATACTGTTTGTTTTATGTTTTTAGAAACTATTTTGTTATTTCTACTCTCTGGAAAAAAAATGGAATTTCCATAAAAAGATAATTTCAAATACACTCGTCCTAATCTATGGTGCTGCAGTTAGTAATAATGGGGTACATTAGGAAATAACTAAAGAAAAAACAATTACATTATAAGTTTTCAAAACTGGGCCTCTCTCTAGATTTTGATCCCATTGGGAATTGGATCTTATGTTAGTCCAGGGTCCAAATGCTGCGACGAGATATCGTCAAAGAAACTTAAAGTGCATCTCTTAAGTAATTAAAATTAAAATCTCTAAAGTCTATTTAATGAAAAAAAAAAAAGGAATTCATCCATAACGTGTTTTGGACACTAACGAAATAATTTATATTATTCAATAAACATGTTTTCACATACTTGTCGGATTCAATTGTGTTCGAATAATTAAGAAAACTTGTTCACCAGTTGTTTGTGTAGATAAAGAAAGAACACATGGATGAAAAACTTTATTTATTTATTACACATTTTGTATTTTATTTTTTATTTCTAAATTAATGAGACTTGGGCTTCTGACTTGGTGTGTATTTTCTTTTCTTTGTTTTCATTCATATTTTAGACAATTATTTTATGCACCTTCATGTTTTATTTCTAGACCTTCTTAGAGAGAACTAAAGTATCCTTCATTTGGTTTCATTGAAAATATTTTAGATTGGAATATTTTTTAAAAAATGAATTAAGTTAAAAAATAAAGTGTTGTGTTTTTCAAATGGATATTTAAAAACAAAAATAAAGTGTGCAAAGAAAATATCGAGATGCAGAAAGTATTTACCCAATACAGTTCACTTTTCATATTGGCCCATGAGAATTCTTTTAGTTATTTCTTTCTGCAGCCCCCTGAACTTCTAATTGCATATCCAATAAAATGACCATTCTGAATTACTTATTCTGAAAATCTTTCGGAACAAGTCTTTTGTAATTTTTAAAACAGAATTTTTAGAACATGATTTTCGTAATATATAAAATGCATTCTGAAACAAGTTATGCAAACAAAATTTCCAACACAAACTTTTTGGAACATGTATTATATATTTCAGAACAAGCTTAACAATTTTTTTCTTTTCTTCCTTCCCTCAAAGAATGTAGCCATGATGGAGAATAAATGTGTAATTGAAAGCATGAAAACAATGCCATCAATGATGACAATAGACAGGGTACTTTAGATTTGAGTTAAATAAACTTAGTTCGTAAATTTTAATACGAAATTAGAATTCCTTCATTTTTTTTTCTTTTTTGATATAATTTAGTACTTAAACTTAAAAAAAAAAAGAATCATTTAAACCTAAATGCGTTAAAAAAAATTGTTATTTATAAAATAATTGTAACGACAGTGAATCTTTGATGATTGAGTTTTAACTGAGATGAGTTGGTGAAAGTTTGTTGTTATAACGCTCTCAATAATTTACGTTCTTTGCATCAATGATGCTGAAAAAGACGTGCTTAGATAACTCAACATCATTTGGAAGATATCATAAAAAGATTACACTGTAACCCGTGAAGTGTGAACTACACAGTGGAGAATGTTTTGAGGTTGAGATGATTTAACCAAATTAATTACTTAATTAATTAATTAAGATTTCGTTTTCATATGTGTTTCTCATGGCATGACAGCGACAGAATCATATTGATCCACAAAACACAGAGTTTGAGGTTGAAATGTGAACCAACAACTATGAAACCGCGTTGATGTTGACTTTTTCACACAACAGGTGCAAAACTTTCACACACAAATCATTCCCACTTTCACATTTTAATCAAAATTATCTTTTAGTGTTTCCTGTTCTGTAGCAACCCTACATATCAAATTATCTAAACTTATATATACTTTCATCAATTCCAATTAACTCCCTTACATTAACAAAAAAAATTATTAATATATAATATTCTTGAGTTAAAACTTTAAATATGATTAAAATATAGCATATATAATATATCTTCGGTACTATGTAAATTTTCTCCTTATTAAAATGTGTCCCATGTTTGATTTTAACTTCCTTTAACAAAAGATAAAGTATATTAATCTAAGAAGTAAATCAATAGATTCACTCTTACAAAACAATAGTTTTTCTTTTTCACTTTAGTCTATATTCATTAAAAAAATGTTAATTATTGCATCTATAGACTAAACTACACTTATTTAATGTAATATTTTTTTCTAAAACTTAAATGTAAAATCTAATTTTTAATTAGGGAATTGATTTTGGTGAGCATGCTGGTGAAGAATAGAGGTTCATTGCTTCATCATTGTACGTACGATGGGTCAGCATGTGCATGCATGACGGCGTGGATCTTACACTGCAATTTTCAAACACAGCAATCAAAGTATCCACACAAAAAAAAAAAAAAAAACAAAAAAAAAAAAACATCCATTTACGACGACCACACCACATCTCGTGAATCACAAGCTAAATTAAAAACATGCCATTGCTTTCTTTTTTTCCATAAAAATTTCAGAGTTCATATTTAAAATCTGTCATCACGTTTCGCATATGAAAAAATAAAAATTATTTAAAATAATCTCAGATCAGATACAAATTATGAATTTATATTTAACTTAATTATGCAATAAATCAAGAATATACCGAATAGCAGAGATATATATTAAAAATTGAAATTAAAATCTAATTCAATCATCCATAATCGATTTATAAGATATAGTGTATTAACTTTAATACCAAGACATATATTTTGAGTATAGAATTAATAACAATCCAAAATCGAATAGAACAATAAATCTAATAAAAAGTAAATTTTGTTGGAAGTCCCACATCAATCAAAGATAAAGTCAATTAACAGTATAAAAGTGGAGTTAACTTAAGTTTTAAGTCCATTTCTAGTTTCACGCACGAGATGTTGATGTGAATGAATGTATTGAAAGTCTCACATCGACTAAAGATAAATGATATTACTAAAGATAAGTGATATACAAACATCATCTTACAAGCCAATTTTGTAGAGTTGAATTAAGATTAAACTCAATTTTAACTAATTTTATTAAAATAAGTTGTAATGCAGGACTTTGAATACATGTTGATAAGTAATATTTAAATTGAAGTCAAATTTACATAATTAACCGCTATTTGTATCTATTTATATATTAGAAATTGATATTTATATATTATAAATTAATTTTATATTTAATTAATATAAGACTTAGCAATAAAAAATTAATTTGTTTTTTTATAAAAAGTTACAGATAAAAAGAAGATGATTCTCTCAGGTGAAGAAAAAAATAATTAATCTGTGAATGAAGAATGAATGGCCGACAGAATTAGGTGTCTAGACAAATTAAGAGGGTAACTGTTAAACTTTTGCCGAAAAAAGTGTTGACTCTGTTCAACACTGGCACTAGCTTAAGTAGGGTTACAAGGAACAAACAAAAACACCAATTCAGCTCTCAAACTTCAATTACTTCGTAACTTTTTATTCTCACCCACAACCACAACACATGGTCTATGTTATTAGTAGCATCAATATTTAATACATTTTTTTTTTATTCTTCCATACAATTTCTACAAAAGCAAAATTATAAATCATTTTATCCAACTTGTATAAACATAAAATGAAAGTGAAATTAAATTATAATAAACTCATCAAAGAATTTACACAAAAACTATGATATATATAATTAACAAATGATAACAATTTAACGGAATATCAATTATCGTATTTCCAAAGACACATACAGAGTATATTCTCCCAGAAACTAACATTTTATCAAATAATCAAAACCTAGATTTACGGGTGAATATAAGAAAAATGATAAAATTTTAAATTCAATATACTCTAAGTTGTACTTCTACATATGTATTTACACATGTTATGATTAGCAAGAACTCTCTCATATTTTCCCATCATAACCTGTTATCTCTATTACAATATAAGTGTCAATATTTAATAGTCAAATCAAACATGATACATCTCACATTCCACATATACGTCTTGTCTTATCCAAACTCATAACAAATCACCAATCATATATGTTTCTTTTCGATTTAAATGCTAATAAATAAAAGTAAATCATCAAATTACATTAATATAATATCCAAATACAATATAATAATCAATTCTAACAAAACAGATAAATCAAATATAGCATTTAAAGAATATTTAAAAATTCATTTATTTGGAGTTCATAAATTACTCTATCACTCAGCAAATTAAGTATCTGTTAAAATTCACTCGATCATAATTTTTCTCCCAATAAATCTACATAATCTAAAAATCTAAAAGGACATATTTAATCATCAAACTGGTTCGAACTAGGTTTTCTTTGATTCCTTATACCAAATTGATACATAAATTAAAATAATAATATAAAATTGAACCAATTTGACTCAAATGAGCAAAATTTAAATTATCTAAAATATTCAACATATCACAAGAAGTCAAATATAAATTTCAATAAACCTATCAGACCTTCATGCAATCAAGAGTTATTGGCCATATCACTTTTACAAACAAATAATTTAAAATTTCAAACTCAAAGTAATAAGGTCATTCAAAATTTATTGGTCATATCACTTTTAGTACGTGGAGATAATTACTTTTCTCAACTGGGAACGGTGCTTTAAAAAAAGACTCACTAACAATTGAATTTGCTTTAAAATTGAAGTAAACAAATTGTGTATTTGATAAGTTTGTGATTTTACAATTTATTACAAATTATTTTTAGCAAGAATACATGACTATATTTTTTTTATGAAATACTTGTCTGTAGAATCTTATGATTCTTCCATTACTTTAATAACACATATCACATAATAAATATACTTAATATCATAAACATACAAAAGTTGTCATTTTGTGATCATTTAAATTCCGGTATTTGATTCTTTGGCAATACTTGTAAGTAATTCATAAATTTTGAATTTTCGGATCAATTATAAAATTAATTCTCAGTTTGTCGCTTTAGACACATTCGAATGTTGTTTTTCCTCTTCAAAAGTATATTTTTTATAAACTAAACTAAGATTCTGATAAATTTAACGTGTCAATTAATCATAAATATCCATTTGTATGCATTTAACATATTCTATAATAATATATGTACCTCGAGGTATTTTAATCTATACCCTTAGAGATATTCCCAGTTATAGATGAAACATCAATGATTCTTAATTGTCACTCCATTGACTAAAAAATCAATTAAATCTGAACGAAAAAAAAAATATTTTGATTACGATTTAAAAACCTTTAACCAGAATAAATTAAACACTCTTTTGTTGATAAATAAGTTCTATAAATATTTCTTTTAAAACTTAATTATTAGTTGAGAAAAGAGGTAAAGGAGATCTTTAAAGAGTTTCTCTTGAATAAATTACGGTAGCAATTAGCATAAGCAAAAATCATGTTGGATTGGATTCAGATCTAATATCATCAATCTAGCTTAACTTAAATTTAAATTCTTAAAAGCCATATTTGACTTGTGGAATTAATTAGATATGAACTACTAAAATGATGAATTTTTGGATTATTCAAATTTGATTAAGGTGAAACTAATTTTGAAAAATTTTAAATTAGTTTTATTTTAGTTTTGAAATAAAGAAATTAAATATATTCAATATTCTTTAATAGGAAAAATTATAAAGACCTAATAGTATTTTAATATCGATAGTGGTTTAAAAATAGTGAGACTAAATTAATTTAATATTAAAATGTTTTAGTATAAATAGTTTTGTCGAGTTTGATTATTTTAAAACACATCATCTCTCTATAAACCACTTTTTGAGGGTTTTCTGACTTCCCTTTAGGAGTTCTCCCTTTTTGTTCATTTGTTTAAAGATATGAAACCGCTAGAGTGATCCTCGCGGCGAGCTCTTCAAGTTGAACCAATTACTTTTTCCGTTCGCATAAATTAGTTTTCTGCCATTTTTCTCTCAATTCAATATGTTTTGTTGTTGCATGTGGTCATTCTTTTGGTTGCATGTGTCGTTTAAGTCATCAATACGAATTTTTGTTGACTAGTGATCATAACGATATGTCTTCTTCATTCTTGTGATATTTATATGTGTAAACTGAGCATCATATGAAGTTAGAGGTATTTTAGTGTTTTCAAAGTTTTTTGAGCTAAACACAAGTGAGGGGAGGGGGGCTAATTATTATTTTCTCAGTGTGTTGAATTGTTTGAATTGCTTAATCTTGGTTGAGACTTTTATTGTATGGTTGACCTTTTGAAGTTGTTAATTTTGAGTTGTGTAATTTGATGAAGTGAGTATAAATTCCAAGAGGTTATGTGTATGACATGAAGCAAGTGATGTGATTGATGTTTTGAATTGTATTGAGTGTATTTACTGGTTTGATTTTAGCTAATTCAAAATTGGTATCCTTATTGGGTTGTTTGAGGCTTTGATTTTGAGTCAAAATGATTGGATATGTGGAATTGCAGAATTTTGTTTTCAGTAATTATGCAGACTCGTTGGGTGAGTGACTGAGTCGCTAGGTGACGCTAAAGTCAAGAAGTTTACTGATTTGGTAGTCATTGGGCAAGGATATACTCATTGAGCAATGCCAAAGTCAAAGAGTTCACTGACTTGGTTGTCGATGGTCGTGTTTAAACTTCACTGGGAGAGTTTTCGGCAATTTAATCCTTGTGTGTTATAGTGCTAGTGTCGTTGGACAAGACTTCTAGTTGTTTGGCATGTGGGCTTTTAGGTCCTACTCATTGAGCTAGTGGATGATCTCGATGAGCGAGGCTAAGAGAGTTTGCAATCATTTCTATGTTCATTGTTTTTGTGTGTTTGATGTAATCGTATAAGTTGTTTAGAGAATTATCTGCATATGTGAAATGTATGAGGATGATTGGAATTGATCCAAGGAGGATTAAGATTTGATTTTATTACTGTACGCATTGATGTTAGAGGTTATCCTGACATTCTAATAATCATTCAGACTAAAATAGAGTAGAATATGATATATGGTGAAAAGTACAAGAAGTCCTAGTTTAGAGACTTTATCTTGGACAAATATGTTATAAACTAAATTTGTGTGTGATAGAGTAAAATTTATTGATAATGACTCTGCAGAACAAAATCAAAGTAATTAAATATAAATTTGTCTTTGTGCAATGCATATCTTTTTAATGATTGATACGCTAAGTTTCATAAGATTGGTCATGAAGTCAAATTTTACTATACAACTAAGCAAACATATTCGTTATAGAAGCTTTTGGTTTAAATACCTAATTTTGGTTTGCTGGTGGAACTTACCTTCTTCCTAAACAAAAATAAAATATTATGAGTAACAAAATTTGGACTTTTGAAAGTTTAAAAGAGTATTTAAATGTTTATGAGTTGTGATACATACAACATAATTGATTGCATCAGTTATATATAATATAACAAATAAATAATGTTATCTAATACACAAAAATAATCAAAATGATAATAACTAAAATATTAAAAATAGATAATTATAATAACTATAATAATTTTATATTTAATTAAAATTAATTTATAATAATAAAAAAATTGATTATTTTATAATTTTATAATTTTTAAAATTTATTATATTAATTAAATAACTAAAAAATTATTTTCATTATTTTATTTTATTTTATCCTTTTCTACATTTTGTACTCTCTCATTTTCTACATTCTTCACCCCAGTAACTTATTGAATTCTATAAAAGAAAGTTACACGATAGGACGCGATTATAAAAAAGGTGGTGAGTCTAACAGCGGTGGATTGATAAGGAAGGAGAATTTGTAGCCATAAAATGCCAAAAAGATTTAGAAATTTGATTAGATGTAATTGCCTTCACGTGTTCTTCAACCCAACTTCAACTTCCTTCACGTGATCTTCACGTGCATTGCTGTCCTTTTGCTTTAAAGTGGACCCAGTTGCATAAAATTTTGACACGTGGAACCCAAATGTGAAAGGCGTGTGATGTGCAAAAACGTGTTTGTATTCGGACCGAGTCACATCCATGGAAGCCATAAAAAACGCGTGACCGTGACCCGCGCCAGTAACAATGCTAACACCTTTCCCTGTTTTCACGCGCCTTCCTCTTATTTATTAAAAATTAAAATATTTATAATTTTAAAAATGTCAAATTATGGATATCAATTTTTAAATTAAATCAAACTCATTTCAAATTCGCATATTAGCTTCAGTGTTTTAAATTTCATAGGAGATATAATTAATTGAAGATTCTATTTTTTTAAAGTAACTACAATTATTTGTAACTATGCATAGTCACAGGCACTAATTACTGTTTAATGCACAATCTTGTTTTCTTAGTATTAAATCTTCCCTTCTTGTCACTGATAAATATAGCATGCACTTACAAAAAGAATCTACTCTTTTTGTTCTCCACATTAATTATTATGATTTTATTAAAATAATCTTGATGTTATTGGAAGGAAAAATAAATTAATTTCGAGTTAAATTAAGAATAAAATTTGTTTTTTTTTTCTTGAAAGGTGAAACTATTATGTATTTTTCTTTAAAAAAAAATAAAAATGATTATTGTGGGCCGTGTAAATAATTTGTTGCCTATTTTTATGTATTTATTTTATTTTATCTTTTCAAATTAGTTTAGTTTTTCACTTGTTATACAATAAAAATATTAGTGTGTGACATATTTAGAGATTAAGTTAAATAAAAAAATAAAATATCGTTAAAAAATTATAAATATATTGAAACTAATTTATCTTTTTCTCTGTTATAGTTTTCGTTACATTAAAATTATATATTCGTTATACTTCTTTCACAATTAGTTATTTATTATTTTTTATCAAACTTTTGTACTTTATCTACTCTAATTAAGTAAAAATTAAGGTCTTTGCGAATTGTTAAATTATCTTTAGATATTATGTTTTCTAGGTTAACATTTTCAAAGTAGGTTAGGATATTTTTGGAAAGCTTTATTTCCCTATTAGAAGTTCTTAAGTGGTAGAGTTATTTTTTTCTCACAAGAGAAACTACTCCGAATAAGGAAAATTAATTTTACTTATTATTTTAAATTGTAAAATTGATTATATTTTAATAATTTTAGTTCTGAACTTTAAAAATTAGTCTTTTTAATTTAATAATGTTAATTTTTTATACATTTTAAATAACATTTCAGAATGACATTTAAATTATAATATATTAAATCATATAAATAACTAAAACATACTTCAAAATATCATTTGACGTGTAAAAAATAAATATTAATCCAATTGAGTTAACACATTTTGATTTGTTAGATGTAACTTTCATTATTATGATAAAGTGAAAAATATTAATTGTTATTATCAGCTTTATTTAAAAAATATTATATTAAATTTTATTATATATATATATATATATATATATATATATATATATATATATATATATATATAAAAGACTGTAATTTTATAAGTTAAAACAGATTATATAGTTTTTAATGATAACACTGTAACCACACTCTTAATCTTAAAGTAAATAATAAATATCCGGAAAAGAGAGATGGAGTATAATAACATAGGGAAAACATTTATTTACATATGGACTAACAAGTTTTATGAATATAGATGGTATAAATTATATATATATATATATATATATATATATATATTTAAGTTTTACAATTATAAATAAATATTAAAAGTACAATTACTATTTTTTTTATATGAAAAAGATATTAAATTTGATTTATAGATAACGTGTTGGCCGTTAGAAAATTCTAAAATTTCGTCAAAAACTTAAATGACTTTGGTGATTTAATCTTGACCATTCATAATAAGATGTACTTTTTTAATATTTAATTATCTCATTCCCATGAAAGAAATAATTTATCAAATTAATCAAACTATCTTTATATAAAGGGACAAAAATATCATGAAATGTCTCCCACTACACATCTTCATATACATGATACACTAGACATCTTCATAGACAAATCTTATATAAGAATATGAATAATTGTTCTAAACAACAATTTTAATATAAAATGCGTAATTTAAAATTAACAATAAACATATCCTTAACATGTCACTTTAACCATTTTTTACTAGTAAAAGATATAATTCTCCGCTTTAATTGTATTATTGGGACAAACATTATGTTTTATGTTATTTTTGTAATTAATTTAATCAATGTTATTATCATTTATTTAGGTTATTTGATCATTATTATTTTTATTTTCAATATTTTTTTTGTCTTATGTTCCACTCCAAATTTGGTCCACCATAAAGGTGGAAGAGGGTAAGATATGCTTTATCTTTAGCAAAGTAATTAAACTTGAAACCTCAAACACACCAAAATGTGTTTGGTTCCTATGAATCCTTTTATGGATAACTTTCAACCTTATGATTCCAAAAAAATAATGATTAATAGTGTCTCATTGCGTTTTCTACCATCTTTAACTTTCTTCATCATCATTATATAACCCTTGTCGTGGTACCGTACCATAATAAAAAAAAAAAAAACATGTGAAATAAACAGAACCATGCGTGAACGATAATTTTTTTATAACCTTTATGATACCGTTTATTGTCTCTCGCGTGTTTTATTTCCTCTGCATCCCTCTGATATATGAAATTTTTATTTTTATGAATTCTCATTTTGTGTCTTTTTATATTTATTTATAACTATTTCATAATAAAAGAATCTTAAATTAAGTGTTTTAAATATTTGTAATAAAAAACTGAGTTTTATTTGTGGTCACCGTCACCGTGAAGTCCGTTAATAAAGGTTCGCATTAATTAAAAGCTAATTTTAATTAGTTGGCAACAACATCAGTACAACTTTTTCAAGCTAACCGGTGTGATTTATTTTCTTTTTATCAAAATGTTATATTTTAAAATATTTATGACAATAAAATTTGTGTTTTAAAACGCCAACATAGATAGAAGAAAATACTAATCTTTTTTTTTTTTTTTAACTTTAAGGTGTCGTTAAACAGAATTACTTTTCACTTAATTATTTTTTTAAGATTGTTCAGCTTGTTAATTAAAAACGTAGAAAAAAGAAATTACTCAAAATATATATAGTTAATAATTAATAATAATCCCCACTCGTTCAATAACTTATTGCTAAGGGAATTAAAATATTGAATGATTATTTTTCATTAAATAAATTTTCTAAAGGGTATTAAAAGCTAGCAAAAATATTATAAAAGTATAACTTACACTAAAAGGAATGTTAGGTAAAGAATATAGAATTGAAGACATAACAGTTGCATGGATCAATTTATATATTATGAATTTAAGCCAGTATTGGAAAACTTATGTAATCACCTATCATGTTCATTTAATGATATTTAATGATACTTAGCGTATAAAACGAAATTAAATCAACATTTTTATTGTGTTAGAACTAATTAGGATATTATTCCCCCTTTATTGTTTTTTTCTTGCTAGTTAAACAATCCATGTTATTGTGTTATAGCCTATGGGATAATAATAAAGCATGTGGCTGACTTTTTATCTCACACTGAGAATTTAAGTATGATTCAAACTTCAATATTGAGAAAATATGAAAAAGTTTAACATTATACATAAGAGTTTTTCTCATTTTAGTTTTTGTTATACTCTTTGAGTAATATTTTTTAATTTAATTTTATCTTTTAATATACTTTTTAAAATATTTAATTATTTTATACTGTTTTTATTTATTTAACCATTTTAAAATTAAAATAAATATTTATAATAATAAAAATTATTTGTAAATAAATAAAAACTATTTATAATAAAGTTATAGAATTTTATTATATTTAGTTATTTTTTGTTGTCATAAAAAAAGTAAACGCACGTGGTAGCACGTGTGTTTCTATTAAAAGAAGAAAATTAGGATGATAAGAAGGGTATGTTCATCTTGTTATTGACTTACTGCTCGATATTAAAATAGTTAAAAGTTAAACAATTTTTTTATCTTTAAAAAAAAAAATATATATATATATATATAACATATTTAATTATATAAATATTTTCAAAATATATTTAATTATATAATTATTTATAAGTCATTAATTAATTAATTACTATTTTTAATTGAATAAATTAAAATACTTATTATGTTTAATTATTTTATTATAGTTAATAATTATAAATTAAAAAATTAAAGCGCTAATGATTTAAATTAAAATATTATAATATATTTAAATCTTTAAATTGATATAATAAATTAATATTTTAAATTATTTTCTATTTTAATTTTGAATTTATAAAAAATGGGTTTGTAGACCCGCCTTCCGTAACTCGTCTTTGGTCTATTAGTTTGGTGGACTAAATAAGAGTGAACCAAAGCAGTTTAGTAGATTGAAAACACCAACTCGACCTGATAACAATGACCTACTTTATCATTTTGGGGTGATGTATCTTCCAATGTTTTAACTTTGACCTATAGTGTCCAGCGTTATCATAGGGTTGCCCAACGCTCTGGATCCCTCAGCGGTACCAGGGTGGCATCCCATGATCTAGACCACTACTTATTATTCAGATGTCTACGAATGGCACCTAACAGTTTTGTGCCATACAACGTTGTAACCAATTTTAAACTCCTCCCAATTTAACTTGAATAGATTGTCCAATTGATTGTATATGTAATTTTAGTTCTTTCTTAATGTAAAATGTCTTGTTTTAGTTCAAAATAACTCTCGTATATATCAAATGGACAGTCCTAGATAATCAAAACTAGCTCCACAAACAATAATACCAATCAAATCATAAAATAATGGTTCAAGCAATCAATCCTAATTAACATTACTAATAATTTTTAATTTATCAATTCAAAACAACAATGCAATTGTTATAAATAAACTAGCTTCCCTTACATAAGATGAATACCCCCTTACTCACAAAGCCTTCCCATAAACCAAAAGTCCTCTATTAAATTTAACTACACATCAAAATCTAAGCACATCTTCATAACTATAAAAGAGCATAGAATAAAATAAAGTTGCCTAAGGTTACATGTGACTCCTCATAGTTGACGTGCAACAAAATTTATAATTTACTTAAGAAAATAGCAAAAAGAGAATTTACTCTATAAACAAATTTGTTATCTTTAACACCATGAGTCTTGATATTTCTTAAAGAAAAAGTAAAAAAAATTTAGAATAAATTTCTTTAATAGAAGACGTTTTAATTAAATGAAACTTGTTAATTTTTTTTTTTATAATTTTGACTTTTTAATCCTTCACTACTCTTAATATATTTGATAAGACTTCAAATTATGCACGATATTTTTTTATTGGTTACTTTAGAATAAATTAAGATTTTTTTTTCATTGGTTATAAATAGGAATGAACTATCTTGTTAACACATATTTACGTAAATATTTTTTTTATATCCATAAAATTCAAGCTCGATGTTGAAAAAAAAAAGTGTTCTTTAAGTATTTGTATTTTCTTTGGATCACATGTATTTCTCATTAAAATTTCAATGATTACCCTGAAAATATTAATTTTAATAAGATGATAACACATATGGATGTGAAAAAGATTAGATCAAAATTTTGTACATTATTTTGTTTTATTTTATTTTATTTTTTGAAAAAAAAAATATTGATTTTGGAATTTAAATCTATTTATTAGTATATAAAAAACATGGGCAATTAGGGTTGGCCTAATCAAGGTCCAAATGCTTTTTAAACATGATTTTACAATAATAATCAGTTGGTTGATTTACTTAATGTCGTTCGGTCGGCTTAAGAGGACACTAGGGTGGAATCTTGGAGACATTCCAACTGTTGAAACTGGAAGGGAGAAATCTACCCGTAACTGGTCATTGTTACACATTTTCATAAGTGGACCCCAAGGTGGAATCATGGGAACATTCCAACTGTTGTCACTGCTCGAGGGCTGCTCAGTTGCTGATTGTTGCACATTACTTGTATAAATAGATCTCATGGTGGAATTTTGGAGGCAGTCCAACTGGTAACTTTGGGAAGGGATCTGACCGACTTCTATTAGTTGTTGTTTGCATAAATGCAAACATTTATTAAAGTAATCTCAACCGATCAGCTATTGGTCGATGCGTTACATTGAGTGACAGACCACAACAGTTGAGAAAAATCATATCTTACCACAATCAGTTAGCAGTCAACCGACCGACTAGGCCATACAGTACAATTTAAATGTGAATTTCACATTTTTCCCATTTTATATGAAGTTTTATATATTTTAAATATTATCGAAATGAATATAGTATTTTCTTGTTTGACTCTCTTTGTTTGACTCAACTTATCTCTAGTTAATTTTGAGTTTTTAATTTTGTAAATTTAAGAGTTTAATTTAAACTTGTATGAACAGCTATGGACTTAGGGTGCACTTTTTACAATTTAAAATTTGATCTCTAAAATATGAACACAAAATTTGTTTTGATTTCTATTAAATATATACATCAATATGGAACAAAACTACAAGTGACAGGCAAAAAGGAGTTAACCCATTAATTGCATTAATATTTATGGAAATAGAAATGTCTTGAGAAATTAAAATGAATTTATTTATAAATAAGATGGGAGATGGAGGCAAAATTAAAGGCTATTTTATTAATTTATTATTAAGAATAATTGTTAAGGAAATTATTCTAAAATAGTATAATACATTGTACCTGGAGAAAAACAACGAACCATGGAAGGGAAATATACATATAAAATCTTGTAAGTTAGATATGATTTATACATGAAGCGAGAAAAATACAGGATACATTGTTATCAAATAAGAATGGTTTTACATATTATTATCATCATTATGTTTGATAATAATTATTTAAAAAAATAAAAAGCATTAAATGCGTTTATTATTTATAATATATCAAACACATTCTTATTTAATGTATTTTATAAAATAAAATACTATAAATTATTATAGATAAAACTGATACTTAACTTGTAATATTATTATAATATTGTACGATTTACACAATATTTTTCGTTTAGATATCACGTAATACCATACATTTTTTAAATCATTAAATAAAATTATAAAATTGTGTAAATAATTAATTTTTTTCTAAATTATCAGTTACACCAGGTGTTCATCTTTCTAGGTGAATTTAGTTCAAAAAAAACATAATTCTAATCAAAATTAATGCAATTGAAAATTTAGATACTTATGAGTATTGTGAGTATAACACCATTTAATTAAAAATAAATGCAACTAAAATTTTCTTTTTTTTTTTCAATTGCGTCATTTATTAAGAATGTAGCTTCAATTAAAACAAAAGACAAACTTAATTAAAAATTAAAGATGTTTTGTGCACTTTAATAAATTTCAATTAAAATAAGATCTAATTAAAGTTTTTATATATATATATATATATATATATATATATATATATTATTTACAATTTTATGTCTAATCATAATTTTAATCTTAACTGTCTTACTAAAATTTACCTAAAAAAACATAAATTAATAAACTATTAATGATATATTTACTATATTAGCACATCCAATTTATATTCACACCACAAGCATATCACACAATAGTAATTAATAAACTATAGTAATCTATCATAAATGTAGCACTACTAAGCTAGTTATTAATACCCGTATCCATGGTCTTATATATCTTCTCACAAATTGTGTTTATTGATTCGCTATAAAGTAAACATTAATATTCATTTATTTCCTTAAAAATCTGTTTTTTTTATCAATTTTCTTCACTAAAAAAAATCTAGAGTAAAATTTAATTTAATTTAAAATAAACTTTGTCTCTCAATCTCCCAACATTTTAGAAAAGACCAATCCAGTATCAGAGGCATCAAATTATTTTCCTCCTGAATCTTATATGACAGATTTATAAGAGCAGTAATGCATTTTTGGAGAGAGTAAATAAAAGACAAAATAATGCATTTTTGCCAGTATTTAAAAGAGCAGTTTCTTGTATAGATATATTTGTTTCTTGTTTTGATGTTTTGATTTAGAAAAACTAAAATAACTTCTGCAATGATTTTGAAATGAGAGTGAGAAGACACCACCAAACCAACCAATTCCATCTTTAACATGCACACACACAAACACGAAATTCAGCCATTCAGATTAATAACTGTGAGTCACATGTGAGGGATTGCGTGTCACTGTTTAGCACGAGTATCACGAATTTCATATACTACCTTAAACTCCAAGGTTAACTTGTCCTTATCTACTTACGCACTAAGTTATATAAATACCACTGTTTTGTTTTTTCATTATGGTTTCTCTCATTTATTACCACACATGCTAATTTAAATACACATATTTTATTTATATCAACACATTAATTACTATCAGTTTATTTAATATTTTTATTTTAGTATATTGCAGGCTTCAGTACAAGACTAGTAGATAGATAGGAGCAAACAACCAAAACCACTACCTCTCAACTTCCAACCAAGTAACCCTGGTTAAACTTTAACCCTAGTTGGTTTCTTTCGCACTTTGCGGTTACAACATAGGAAGAAAGAAAGAGTGAGTTCGGAGTTAGAGAACGTAAGCCGCATTGTTATTTGTTCATTGTTCATTCACACACTTCTTCTCTCTTTCTCCCAAACTCTGAAACTTTTTTTTTTCTTTGTCGTAATAAGAATAGGTTCACAGAGAAAACTGAAGAATCCTTTTTATCTTCCTTTGCTTATTATCTGGTGGAGCTTAGACACAGACATGTTTTTTTTTTTTTTCGGAGACACAGACACCCTTTTGATAACTTGAACACTGGGTGTGCTCATAATGTTGTCCCTTGTTGAGTTGTTACCCGTTTGGACAGTTTTTAGGTTTTTCTGATTTTCCGGAACCCCAGGTTGAAATTCTGCGAGATCTGAGGTTTCTGGATTTGGGCTTTGAGAAAGTTGAGATTTTGCTGGGTTTAGGGGATGAAGATTGAGGTGGGGTTGGGAGGGGTGTGGAATGAGGAAGAGAAAGCGATGGTGGTGGAGGTGCTGGGTCGCGGCGCGTTTGATTACTTGGTGGCGAATTCTGTTTCTAACGAGAATCTGTTAATGGCGCTTGGGAGCGGCGAGAATCTGCAGAACAAGCTTTCGGATCTCGTGGAGCGTCCTAACGCGTCGAACTTCAGTTGGAACTATGCGATCTTCTGGCAAATTTCGCAGTCGAAGTTTGGGGATTGGGTCTTGGGGTGGGGAGATGGGTGTTGCAGGGAACCGAGGGAGGGAGAAGAGAGCGGAGAAGTGAGAGGGAGAGGGGTTGTTGGTGACGACGAGAAGGTGCAGAGGATGAGGAAGAGGGTGTTGCAGAAGCTGCACATGACTTTTGGGGGTTCTGATGAGGACAATTATGCTTTTGGGTTGGACCGTGTTACTGACACGGAGATGTTCTTTCTTGCTTCCATGTACTTCTCTTTTCCCCGTGGACTGGGGGGTCCAGGTAAGTGTTTTGCTTCCGGGAAGCATTTGTGGCTCTCAGATGTGTTCAAATCTAGTTTTGATTACTGTGTGAGGTCTTTCTTGGCCAAATCTGCTGGAATTCAGACTGTTGTTTTGGTTCCTACTGATATGGGGGTGGTGGAGATGGGGTCTGTGAGGATGGTGGGTGAGAGTTTTGAGCTTTTGCATGCTTTGAAGTCTGTGTTTTCTGCACAGGCATCGTTGGTCCCGCCCAGGGTTAAGCCAATTGCACCATTTGATTTGGTGAGCGAGAAAAGAGATGAGAATGCAAATGCCCTTTTCTCTGGTGTGGCAATTGGGGACAAGGAAAAGAACAACAGCAGTAATGGTAGTAACAATAGAGTAGAAGGAAACGGAGTTCCAAAGATTTTTGGGCAAGATTTGAACAGTGTGACTCAATTCAGGGAGAAACTTGCTGTGAGGAAAATGGAGGAGAGGCCAAGGGCTTGGGGAGGTCACCCCAATGGGAATAGTATTGGTTTTCCAAACGGTATCCATGGTTCTAGTTGGGGGGCAGGTCAAGTCATGAGACAGCTTGGTCCTCCTGAAATTCTTGCTCCTAGGTTGTCCACCTCCGGTGCATTGTCGGTGCCGGAGCTGGCCAATGGCACAAGGCATGATTTTGTGCATAACAATTACCAGCAGCAAAGGCCGGCTCAGATGCAGATTGATTTCTCAGGAGCCACTTCAAGGGCTTCAGGGAGATCAATGATTGCTGAATCTGAGATTTCTGATGTTGAGGCCTCGTGCAAGGAGGAGAGAGCGAGTGTTGCAGATGACCGGAGGCCGAGGAAGCGGGGAAGGAAGCCGGCGAATGGAAGGGAGGAGCCCCTCAACCATGTGGAGGCAGAGAGGCAAAGGAGGGAGAAGCTGAACCAGCGGTTCTATGCCCTGCGTGCTGTTGTTCCAAACATCTCCAAGATGGACAAGGCATCTCTGTTGGGAGATGCTATTGCTTACATCAATGAACTTCAAGCCAAACTCAAGAGCATGGAGTCTGAGAGAGAGAGATTTGGAAGCACCTCCTCTATGGATGGATCAGTAATGGAGGCCAATGCTAGATCAGAAAATCACAGTAATGGAGTTTCTGATGTGGATGTTGAAGCTGCACAAGATGGGGTGGTAGTAAAGGTGAGCTGCCCTATTGATTTTCATCCGATTTCAAAAGTGATTCAAACCCTGAAAGAAGCAGAGATTGGTGTTGTTGATTCAAAACTTACTGCTGCAAATGATACTGTTTTCCATACATTTGTAGTTAAATCTGAGGGACCTGATCAGCTGACTAAGGAAAAGTTGATTGCATTGTTTTCCAAAGAATCCAACTCCATACAGACATTGTGATATGGAGAATTGCAATTAACATAGTCCATAGCATGATACACATAGAAGAGCCAAATATCTACATTGTCTTCAGAAATTTTGTTATACTATAGAGAATCTTAAAGTAAAGCAGTGGGAACTAGGAAAGTAGAATAATAATAGCTTCTATTAACCCTCTAGGGTAGTCAATTTATGTTTGTCTATAATATACACAGTTTATCATAAGAACTATCATTCCTGCTATGCCAATTATTTTGTTTAGTTTAACAGAACTACCATTTTACCTTCCTCATATCATATAGCCTAATCTTTTCCTTTGCCTGTTTCTTGTATTCTACCAAGTCTTCTGCAGCAAAAATATCAGTTATTTCTCTGCTGATTTTGTCTTTGTCTTTGTCATTGTCACTGTCACATTTTAACTATATTATATCTTCTAATGTAATTTCTTTCATTGTAATGTGAGCAAATTCATTCCTAACTCAATAACATCTTTTATTTCCTGCTTTAGAAATGCATGTTTCTTGATAAGATGCATTAGCTTGTGTAAATAAATAAAGACTTTCCTTTTATAGGAAGATGAGTTTCTTATTCTTTTTTCTTTCTGCTTGCATATGGCAGTGGTTTGTGATTCATGTCTTTAGCTGGCTTTTCCAGAAGTTAGAAAATGAGTGGAAATAAAAGGGCCAACAAACTCTTTCACAGTAGATTCATGGTTTTATTTGATCAACCATAGTACTGTAAAAAAAAAAAAGGATTCTACATTCTACACTGCAGTGAGTTCCTTTGTTTATTATATCGACCTTTCCATAACAAGTTTGAATTTGAGGTATCTGATGCAGAAGAAAGTAAACATAGGTTAAATTCAACAGATAGAAGCTCCATTATGCAGAGTTTCACATAAAATAATAATAATTATTATTATGTTGCGTGGTCCTGCACAGTGCAGCATCGTGTGACTCGTGTCCCATTTGATATTTTGATTTGATGATATTGAATTGTGAAACGTTCACGTGCCGAGTTCTTTTCATCCAATGAGTTATGCGGTGACAAGGATCATGTGGTGCATGTGTTTGCTTATGGAAGAGAATGAAAGGTAGGACTTTGAGAAAAGCAAAGGAAAGAAAACGATGCAAAGAGAGAAAGTGTGTGTGTGACATAAGGTGTCGTTGATGCTGAGAGAAACCCCAACAAGGTCGTGTCAATTTTACATCAAACACTTGCGAATGATTCCTTCTCTATAGTTCAATGATAAAGATCGCCCACCAATATTTGTATTTTTCCCTTCCATTCTTCATCATTTTTTCTTCCCTCAATCCCCATTATAACTCATGCAACCTCTTATAGTAGGGCCACTTTTAATGCATGTTACCCCATGTTGAATTTGGATAAGGAAACTAATAAAAAAAATCATGTTTTGCACTTTTCTATGTTAATTTGAGATTCATGGAGTACTAAAAATCGTTCAACAAAAGTAATTTTTGTATGATTTTTATTATGGTTAGAATTTGAAGGTGGTGTTTGTTGAAGTAGTTTTGGAAGATTAAGCCCAAAAAGAAAAAGAGAATAAGAAATGGTCCAGGGAAGAAGTCAATAGGGACATGCGCCCAAACGTGCTTTTCGTTTGAGAGGAAAACCGTGAAAACTGACAAAATTTGATTCACGTTAGGTGACGGAAAAGCACCACATAGAATAGAACAATGTGTTTCAAATAATGTTTTAAAATTTGAATAGGTCATTCCTTTTCTTAAAACTAAAAAACCACATCATAGTACTCCTATATTATTATCTGCTTCATAGAGCTCCTAAAATAGTGTTGTGATTACATTTCAAAATAAACATGTCTTTAAAATTTTTGAACCAATAGAATATAAAACTTTTGTGGAGCTTACTCGGTCAACAATCACTTTTTTATATATAACTTTTATATATATATATATATATATATATATATAGATATAGATATAGATATAGATAGATTATTATGATGGTGAATACATGATTTTAGAATTAATGATAAAAGATGTGTAGATGTTCCTTTCGACCTTCCCTATATATTAATTTTCTTCTAGAGTTTGCTACTGGTTTTTGGATTGTGGTATCAATGGGATATATTTAGGTAAATAATCTTAAGTGATAATTTGAATATTGTAGAAGCTCACATTGGATTTATTATTTATGATAATGGTAGATTAACTTGTGTAAAATTATTACGTTTTAGGACATATCTGTGCAACAACATGCAGGTCCTCCAAGATTGGTTCTTCTCATTCTTAATGGGGCAAAACATAGAAAGTTATTTGAATATGAGAGTAATCCAAAAGTTTAAAAGTTGAAGAAGAAATTATTAGTAGATATGATAAGAAGAAGGAATGAGTGAATTTGACTAGACATGTTTATGTTTTAGCTTGTGATGTAAAAATATATACACATCATCATCTTTGATATCTGAGTATTATAAAATTTGTTTCACTTTCTCATCTTATCATATAATAGATATATACCTATATTTTTTATTTATTAACATTTTGTTTTACATGAGAAAAAGTTCATTCGGAATAAAATATAATATTATTAATAATTTAATCTCAAAAATAATATTTAACCTTTTTAATAGCAATTGATAAGAAAAAAAATTATAATTATATTAATTTTATAATAAAATATCATATAAAGAAAAATAATTTTAATCACTTAATATAGTTAAAAACGAGTATGAAGAGAAACAAACTATTCATAATATTTCCAAGTACAAATTTCTTTACCACCCAAGTGGGTAAAATTCAATATATATAGAATCTTTATTTTTAATAACATAAAAAAATTTCATTAATATAATAAATAAAACAAATGATAAATATGCTTTTAATTTTTTTTATACAAAATTAAAATTTGTTTTTGTCTAAACTTTAATATATTTTGATTTTTAAACTCAAAAAAAATGTTCTTAAAATAATTATATCTATTATTTTTAGAATTTAAAAACAAAAATATATTACAAGTACAAGGAGTTAAAAGTACATTGAAATACAAATATTGAATCTTATGATTTCTCGTATGTATAACTTATTATATTTCGACACTAGAAAATCTTCCAAAATCCAACAAAAACATTGTTTTGAGTTCGTAATATTTCATGATGAGATACCCTTAATCTTTCCCTGAGAGAAAATCCTGTATTCACAGCATATTCTGTTCTATGTAGATGATGAAAACACTTAGTTTTGAGATTCCACAAAAAAAAAAAAAAAAAAAAAGATAAAGAAAGAGAATGAAATAGAATTGGCCTTAAGAGGCAGTGAAAGTCCATTAAAAGAAAGGAAAGATGTGATGTGGGGAGTCGATAATCTGATGCAACAAAGTAAGGGTCAAAAATGAATAATGGCATGTGGTGTTGTGTTCAACCAAATAACTGTAGATGTGACCATTTTTGTTTTTTCTCTTTGTCTCTCTGTGCTTCAAATTCATAATCCACTTTCTCTTTAAATCCAAAGTGCCAAATTCTATTTTAATTACTCATAAGAACTAGTTAAACAGTTATATATGATTATGCAGAATAAGCCAGTAGTGTTAAAGAATTCAATTCCACAAAACGAAATTCTAAAATAAAAATTAGACTCATTTATATATTATAAAATTATCTTATTTTCAATTTATAACATATATAACATATAGGATATTGCCAATGCAATCATTAGTGGACACAATACTAAAACACGTACCCACGTTCTGCATATGAAGATTATTGTCGTTAAGTAACGCCATGTTCCCCACAATATTTAAGGCTAGCTTGCTTTTATAACTTAATTTGCCACCAACATTGTTGGCTATAGCTTATAATAACTCAGAATGTCAGTTTTTATATTAATGTCCTTCTAAGGCACTTCTATTTTTTCTGTTGTTTAAATTTGTATTTAATGGACTTCTTTTAAAAAAATATGATGGCGAGAGTACCTTTTATAAATGAATTATATCAACCCATGATTTATAAAAGGTTATCCATAACAAAGCTTGACATTTACGTGAAAAAATTATTGTTATTTGTCTAATCTCTTACAGGCCTTCTTTCTGATTGCAATTTTGTCTTCAATCTTGCACCATGTTAAATCTTCTGCCACATGATGTCAAATTTTCAAGTGTAATAACTTGATCAGCATACTCAGTTTTGCAGGATTCATGGAAATGAAGAGAAACTACGTACTCTTTACCGATTCGTAGAAATGAAGTGACAATGATGAGTTGCATGTTGGATGTTAATTTGGAAGAAGAATAAATGGCCATAATATATAGTTCTAGGGCTTCAACATTTAACTGCATTATTCTTTCTGTGTGTATTAGACAACTAGTTTAAAATAAGAACACGTGACAGCCTCATTGCTTATAATATATATGCAGTTCTATTTTGTGCTTGTCAGTATAGTCTCGCAAGAAGCTGGTTCGGTCTCCAATTTACTTGTATATTCCAATCACAATAACAATGATTGGCCACTACGATTAAATGCAAACTTTATGTTACAAATCAGACAAGTTTGGATTCTCTACTTCTATGTTTCTGTTGTTTATCTGTTTTATTTTTAAAATACATTTATGATCATTAATTTTAAAATATATTAAAATTATCTTTAAAACATCAAAATAATGTATTTTTAATACTTAGCAGAAGAAAAAAACTGAACAGAGAAGCGAGACTCCCAGATTGACTTAGTTTAAGATTTATGGATTGAATTTCAATTTAAATTTATTAAAATAGATTGAATTTATAATTTAAATCGATTTTAAGTAAATAAACTAAATTTAGATCTTTTCAATCCAATTTTAATTCGACATAATTTAGTTTTATTGTGATCGATTTGCTCGATTTTCGTCTTAACTGGACTAAGCTTAAACTTTGATCCCATAGACAACATAATGGACTTAGTTATACCTTATCTTATTGCTTTTTCTTGCACCTCATTTTTTTCTTCTTGCAGTTGTATGTAATTTAAAATCCCCATTTTACCCTTATACGAAAAAACCCTATAGGGCAAAAGCTTCACCTACCCACACCATTGCACCTTCCTTCCCCATTCTTTCTTTTCTCTCTTCAAGCTTCTTCCTCCCCTCGATATTTCTCTACGCTAGGGCCTTCACTCCCTCTGTGCAGTTCTCCCTTGATAGCTCCCTCTCCTTTTTAGAAAGTCATTTTTAGATCTGAATATTTAGATCATCCATTTTCGATTTCTTTTTTATATTCTAGATTATATGTTTCGGAATATATTTAAGGATTTAGAAATACCTTCCAAAACATCCCATCCAGAATGTTTTTTTTTTTTTATTTTTTTTTCAAAATATTTTTTTCTTAATTTTTTTTTTTTTTTTTGTACTTTTTAGAATGAGTGTTCCGAAAACACTTAAGCCACAAAGTATAAACAAAATAAGGAAGTGTAAGAATTTTTTATGATAATTTTAGTAAGGGGTCATTTGGTGATTGCACCTTTTACGATGACAAAAAATAAAAACAAGGGGTGAAGGAAGAAAGACCCACCGAATCTTCGGTTCAACTGTCTTTGCATCTTAAATAATGTACTTTAATTTTAAATTTTCAAAATTCAAAAAATATCTAATTTAAATCTAATCTAAATTAAATTCGATCCAAATTTAATTTTAATCCAATTAAGTGAAGTGGATTTAAAATCTTAAAATATGAATTTAAATTTAGAATGAATCCATTTAAATAAATTTAGAGGTAATATAAATTTAAATTGAATTTCATAATTTGGAATTTTTATTCAACCTTTCTCTTGTTGAGTCTTATGTCCACACCACTTTAGATTATATTATTCAATATACCTAATAATATTATTACTTTACTAAGGATTCTTATTGGTCCCACCCGTTTACAAATTGTTCTTTAGTAGTGTGACTTTCTCTATCTCAAATTTGAAGGTTCCTCTCTGCCTGTGATTTAAAGTGGTGCGTATTCAAAAGATACCATGATACGTTTAAATCAAAATAATTCAGTAATTTTGGGTAATATTAATATTGATTAAATGGGAATACAAGTGATATTCAATTTCTTAAGTGGTATATCAAAATCGGAATAAGTATTTGTATATTTGTTTAGTAAAGTTTTTATATTTATTATTGTTATAAATTATTAAGATGTTTTATTTTATTTTAAAAAAATTACAATGATAAATTATTTATTTATTTGATATTAAATTATAAAAAATGTATTTATTTAACATTCAATTCTTTATAATACCATATTTTAACAGAAATCTTATTTATTAAAAATAAAAACACAATTTCAAATATATTATATGTCAAAAAGTCAATAAAAAAATTTACTCCAAAAATAGCAACAAATTATAGTGTAGAGCTTTTTGTATATGTATAAATTAATCATGGAGTCTGGTCGTGATGCTAATAAAATTGTCAATTTCAAGTGATGGTGTTTAATGAAAAATAATTTTCCAAAATAGTAATTTTGAAATTTTTTTCCTTTTTTACTTTAATGCATCTCTCCACTAAACCCACGATTTAGAGAATTTATTTATATGTATATATATCGGATGTCAATATCCGGTAAATAAAATCTTTTAAATATACATTAATTAAATTTTGACATCTATAAAAGAAATATTATATATTAAATTTTAATATTTGTAATAAAAGGACAAAATATAATATCGAATATCATTCGTAAAATAAAATAAAGTATAAATGTCGATATTCATTGAAAAAATATTTTGGGATGGATGATTTACAAAGGGTAAAAATATAATTAGTTTTTAACTCAAGAAAAAGTGAGAATTTTAAATTTTTTTGAAGGTACAGGATAAGTGGTTGGAAGTGCAGGGAGAGACAACATAACTATAAATGTGTATGAAATGTGTATAGTGGGATGAACCTTTTGGCAGCTATTGCAGTTGGGTCATGCATGCTTTTTTGAAATTCATAAAAGTTTAGAACCGTTTGCTTTTTAGTTAAATTATATATGTGGTCCTAATTTTCGTAGTAAAATATTAATTTAGTAAATTTATTATTTTTTACTTCAATTTAAATTCTATTTTAAGAAATTTGATATAATCAAGTAATTTTTATTAGTGGTGTAACAACAACGTTAAATAAGGTGTCACGTGACAGTTCTTGAATTTTTTGATTTCTTTTTAAATAAAAATTTTGTCACGTGTCAAGCTAACATTGTGTCACGTGGCACAACAGTGACAGTGTGATGTGGTAGTGACAGTATCACATGTCACTATTATTTCACATGTCATTTTCTCATTCTCAATTTAGTCTTAATTTTTGTAAAAATTGTGCAATTTCGTTCTCTTCCAAATTGAAACAAAAATTAACTTTTATATAATTGTTTTACAGATATTTTTATTAAATTTGATATTTGTATTCAAATTGATATTTTTATTATATATTTTTAACAAAACTAAATTTATTTAAATTTGTTTCATATTCAACTTTATTTAAAAAAAAATTCAAATTTTAAATTATTTTTTTTAATTGTTACATAAAGTAGTTGTTTTTTTTAACATTTATATAATTGTTATTTTTACACCAACTCAAGCATTTGTATATAAATTATTGAATTTTACACATTTTAAAAATATAAAATTATTTAAAATATAAATTCAAATAAAAAACAATATTAAAGTATGATGTAATAAAATATCAATATAATTTATGATTTTTTATTTATTTATTAGTATTATTTTCTATTAACAACTTTAAAACAATTTTAAATAAAGTTCAATGTAAAATATAAATTTAAATAAACTTAATCTTGTTAAAAATATTTACTTGAAATATCAATTTTGATAGAAATAATTGTATACGTTTATATAGAAATTAAATTTGGTTTCAATATGGAGAGGGACAAAATTGCTCAATTTTTACAAAAATTGAGACTAAATTGAGAAAAAAAAAAGATTGGGACCAAATTGAGAATAGAAAAAATGACACTTGGTATAATAGTGACACGTGACAATGTCATTGCCACGTCATACTGTTACTACAACGTGATACGCTGTCAATTTGACATGTGGAAAAATTTTAATTTTTAAAAAAAATATAAATAAAAAATTCAACAAAAGAAATTAAAAAAATCCAAGAATTGACACATGACACTCCATTTAATGTCGTTACTACACCACTAACAAAACTAACTTGATTGCATAAAATTTCTCAAAATAGTGATCAAATTAAGATAAAAAAATAGAAGAATCAAATTGATATTTTGCTACGAAAATGAAGACAAAAAACATAATTTAACCTTATTTTTTCATCGAAATAATATTAATAATTTAGAATGTGCTTATAATTAGTCGTTTAGCTTAAACTTATATAGTTAGAATACTATTAACAAATATAAAATAACACTAAAAAATTTAACTAAGTTAATAATATTTAAAATAGCACATGTTTAATATTCAAATTGTAAAAAAATCAAATCAAATATATAATAACACTTAAACATAAGTTGTAACCATACAAAGCTTTATTATTTAATAGTGTAAAGTTTAAATCCAGAATATAAAATATATACAATATTTTAGATTAGATTTAAAGAAAAAAAGTTAAGATAAGCTCATATTAAAATGATTTTTTCTAAAAGAAATTTCATTGATCGGTAGAGATTTTCGTGGTTTTGATTATTCAATAATTTTATCTTCCAATTTTATATTTACTTTTTAATTATTTGTAATTTGGAAAAACGTTTTCAATCGTACTCTATAGACACAGACACTAGTATAGTCTAGTTACCATTTTAACTTATTTAATAAAATTAATGTAATTAACATTTCTGGTTTTAAGGAAAGTCAATTATTGTTAGCAATTTCACTTAAAAATAACAAATAATTATTTGTATTTTAAAAAATTTTATTCATTATTCAGAATAAAATATTTCAATTACTGTCATGGTAATTTTCTGAATTCCAATCTCTTTATGGCAAATAGTTTATTTTTTATCCTTTAAACATAAAATTTTATACATTACGTAAAATATGAGTATATATATATATATATCATATTAAACAAATTTAATATTAAGATTTAGACCTAAAATTCATAATTATACAATAGATACACAAATAAAATATAAACATGATATAATAAAATAAATCAAACAAGTCTCAATATAAACCTCAATAGGAACCAGCAAGTCTTAAAAACATCATAGTGTGTGTTGAATTTATTTGCAATTTAAATCCAATCTAACCTTTCTCTTCTTTGTGCTATTTTTTATCAATTAAAAGTGAAAAAAATCATTTAATTAGATTTTATTAGTTTTCCCAAACATACATATGGTCATTTAGTTATCATTCATAAAATCATTGACAACACCATCAAATACCAAGTATGTAATTATATCCATCACAAGTTAGTGATAATTTACACCATCTCTACATCTTCAAATTCTAACAATCATAAAGAAGATTTTAAGGTCCTCTGAAAATGTTTGGAGCTAATTTATATAATCAAAGTCTCAAGCATGTAATTTTTTCATTACTTCTCTTAATAAACTTTGAGAGTGCTTCTTCAACAATATTAATATTCTCGAAAAGAATTCCAGGAAATTTATGAGGTTTTTGCTTTGACAACAAGAAAGCGACTTCACTAAAAAAAAACATGATGACAAAATAAAAGGTTTCACTTTAATGAGCAAGTTTTGCATATTGAAAATTTTCTCCTAGGATTCATAAGGGTCTAGGATATTAAAGTCCAACATGTTTTCCACATCATCATCGGTCATAGAAATAACACGTAAATCTTCAAAACATTCACATTGGTACATCTTTTAAGAACAGTAACATAATCCAATTGGAACCAAACATGGCCCACGCCATTTACTGCACTCAGCAGTGTGAAAACGAATGAGTTTATTTTAAGGTGTATTTAGCTGGTACCTATTATATAATGTCTTCATTTCAAATTATAATTATTTGAAATAAACAAGTTCAGACAAAGTTTCATAAAGTTCACTGTATTCATTAGCAGCACTTTTGAGAAGTACAACCCAAACTTTCACCAACCAACCATTAAAGCAGAGTCGTGCGAGCACTATAATTGGTCTTACCAATTTCTCACTCTTTTTTCCTTATACAAGTAAAAATTCATGATTTCCCACAACAGTTAAATTAACTGAATTTGTAAATGGAATACAAAAATGGTTATTTTTTAATCTTAGAACAAGTTACTATTGTTTTTAATATATATAAACATGTTAAATATCTCTACCACCTTTACTTGAGAGAAAATTATATATTAAGAAACATGATACTTTATTTTATATAATTAGGAAATGGAAAGTTGAAAAATATAATAAAAAATGGAACAGTTCCAGAAAAACCTTTCAGTTTTTTATATAACTGGCTTCCACCTTCTGAGACTCTTGTCTCATTTTCCTCTCCAAAATGGAAGAGAAAGTAAAGTTTCAGTTTTTCTCTTCCTTGTTAACCTTCTTCATCTGTGTCTATGGCGCGTACACTGAACCACTTAACTCCGAAACCCTCATTCTCCGTAACCATAACCTCCCCAACCCACCCACACTCTCTTGGCCCGAATCCACCACCTCTGGGTCCGATCCCGAACCCGACCCGTCCACCATCTCCGTTCATCTCCACCACATAGACGCACTCTCTCTCAACAAAACCCCCTCCCAACTCTTCCACCTAAGGCTCCAACGCGACGGCGCAAGAGTCAAAGCTCTCTTCTCCTTGGCCTCATTGAACCAAACCCGGACTACAACTTCTGGGTCGGGTTTCAGCAGCTCCGTGATCTCGGGTCTTGCACAGGGTAGCGGCGAGTACTTCACGCGCCTAGGCGTGGGAACTCCTCCGATGTATGTCTATATGGTGCTTGACACTGGAAGCGACGTCGTTTGGCTCCAATGCAAACCCTGCGCCAAATGCTACTCCCAAACCGACGAAATCTTCGATCCTTCAAAGTCCTCATCTTTCGCCGGAGTACCCTGCTCCTCCCCCCTCTGCCGCCGCCTCGACTCGCCGGGATGCAGCCGGAAAAGCAGCAATTGCCAGTATCAGGTTTCCTACGGCGACGGCTCGTTCACGTTCGGCGATTTCTCCATAGAAACTCTCACGTTCCGACGAGCGCAAGTCCAGCGTGTGGCTCTCGGCTGCGGCCACGACAACGAGGGCCTCTTTGTGGGCGCCGCAGGTTTGTTGGGCCTAGGTCGCGGCGGCTTGTCGTTTCCAACCCAAGCCGGAGCCCGGTTCAACAACAAATTTTCATACTGTTTAACTGATCGAACCGCTTCCTCCAAACCGTCTTCGATTGTGTTTGGCGACTCGGCCGTTTCGCGAACCGCGCGGTTCACTCCTATTATTAATAACCCTAAACTCGACACCTTTTATTATCTCGAGTTACTTGGAATCAGCGTTGGCGGCGCGCCGGTTCGAGGCATTTCGGCTTCGCTCTTTCGTATCGACTCGACCGGGAATGGTGGAGTGATTATTGACTCGGGGACTTCCGTGACGCGCCTCACGCGACCTGCTTACGTGGCTCTCAGAGACGCGTTTCGGGTCGGAGCTTCGCATTTGAAACGCGCGCCCGAGTTCTCGCTTTTCGACACATGTTATGATCTTTCGGGGTTGCCGGAGGTTAAGGTTCCGACCGTGGTGTTGCATTTTCGCGGTGCTGATGTGTCGTTACCGGCGGCGAATTATCTCATTCCGGTGGATAACAGCGGCAGGTTCTGCTTTGCGTTCGCCGGAACAATGAGTGGGCTTTCTATCATTGGAAACATTCAACAGCAAGGATTTCGGGTTGTGTTTGATTTGGCGGGTTCTCGGGTCGGATTTGCCCCAAGAGGGTGCGCGTGATAGAATGTGATGCAAGTTGAGGTTTTGGGAATAACTCTTTCCCTTTATTTTCTTTTGTGTCTCTCTTTGAAAACTATTGGCTTTTGGTTTATGCGAAATCAGTAGAGACTATAGAAGGAAGATACTATTAATTAGTGATGTTTTCAGCGTTTTTTTACCTAATGAAATGCTTATTAGTGATAAAAAAAGGTTCTTAGCTCGTAAATGCTTAAAAATATCTATGTATTGATGTTGCATGTAGTTATTCTTATCTATGTACTTTAAAATCAATATGAAGATATTAACATTTTTTTTTAATTTTCAATTACAAAAGTGACACTAAAATTATTAAATAATGGATAACTTCTAACAATGTAATAATCTAATAATGTAAAATTATGTGAACATCTTAAACGGTGTGAAAGGGGGTGAGACGTAAGGAATTTGTGGGTGTGAAAAAGTAATTGATAGAATATTTAAGAAGCAAAGTGACATTTTGGATCGTCAATCACGGAGCTCATCTTTTCATTACTTTCCACTGAATTATTTGAGTACAACGCGTGAACATTAATGGCAATTATACATTTGCCTTTTTTTGTTTTTAAATTATAATAAAATATATTAATGTAAAAAAAAGATTGTTTATAATTTAGGTGAAATTAAATATCTTTATTATGTTTTAATTAACTCTCTTCTCTTCTACAATGTTTAAACATATATATATATATATATATATATATTTTTTTTTTTTTTTAATTTTTTAATAAAGTGATATTCATTTTTCTTATTATATGTTAAAGTATTGCATTAATTAAAAACTAAATAAAAAATTTAAAATAGAATTTTAAAAGTAACAAAAAAGAGCGTAGAGAATTGTTTTAAATTTAAATTTAAAAATTTTAAATTAAAATAATAAATGTAAGTATCACTTTACTTAGAAATTTTATTAGTTAAATATATACCAGATATTAGATGTTTATTTAAAAATTATATGCAATATCAATATCAGTTTATTTTATTTTATTAAAAACAAACATAAAAGAAAAAAGAATATTTATTTTAAAACTATGAGTGAAATTATTAGCATTTTAAGAAAGGTAAATATAATTTTTTTGTAATATATTATTCACAATATTATACCTGTGACTATTATTAATAAACCTTTTTTATACAATGTTATTTTAGGCAAATTATACATTAAGACCCACTTGTTGAACTAGTTATAGAATTTACTATGGTAGATATCTATGAGTCAGATTTACTTCAATAAATATTAGGCTTGCTCAAATATAAAATTATTGAATCTAACAACAAAAGAAGATAAAAAAAGTTAATAAATTATATGTTATGCTTCGTACCTAAAATTTAGTTAAAATCGTCTTAGAATTTTTAGAAATGAAAATGATTTTACATTACAACCAGGATTTCATGTGACAATTGTCATGAAAAATAAGTTTTCCTTCTTATATTGGCAGTCTAATGAAACTTAAACTCTTTCAATAATATATTTCTAAATAATTTAATTATTAAATGATGTATATGTAGTCATTAAATCCATTCACAAAAAGGGAAGAATTTTTTTCATGCTAGAAAACTTTTTTTTTTGTATTAATTAAACAAAATGTTATCTTAGTTTCTTAGACATTTCTTTGTAACTATTTGCTTGTAATTAATCTGATAAAAAAAAATTAAAAAGGTAAAGTTGAAGCATTTCCACATAACTATTATTAGGAAGAAAATATGAGCAAAACATTTTTTTTAACGCCTTTGGATTCTAAAGAGACTTCTTCTATTTCCTTTTTCAATCTCGTAGAAATTTCCTACATGATGTGTTCCCTAAGCAAGTTCAAACAGGACAAGTTCTCAAAAATATTTTGGTCAGAATATGATAATTTTATTGAGTAATCAAAAGAATATGAAAATAAAAATAAAAAATGTTAAATCTCATATATCAACAATAGATAAAACTAATTTTTAGCATATAAATAAAAATAATAATACTAATAATAATACAGAATTATATTAATTATATGAAGATGAGTAAAATTTAATGATCCAAAGTTCTTAATTTTATTAGTTTGGAGAAGAAGTTTCCACGCAAGTTCACCATACCCACACTTTAATTATTGAGCATGTAAGACAAAATCCTAAACCCTAAATAAAATAATGTGCTTTGCATGAAAAAGAGTGGGCCACGATTAGTATTATCTCTTTTGTCCAAACATATTCCCACTCTTAATTAAATTCTCACGAATCTTAACTAGAGGGAAAAAAAAAACATAATTAAGCAATAATTGTAATGTTATTCAACACAAATCCCTTGATTACCGCAGTATTAGCGCTAAATAACCTCAAAATTACGTTTTTTCTACTAACTTCTTTTCGTACTATATCACCTAACTAAAAGAGAGGAATAGGTCAAAGTACTTGATAAAATGAAATGGTAGCTCATAGTACAATTTTAGCGGAATTAAAATATCTTGAAACGTAGTATCAGTTAAAAATACAATAGAAATATTAGCTGTACATGAATCTTTTGATTTTTTTTTTCTTCGTAACCCATTTGATTTTTGTTTTTATTTAAAACTATAAGTTGACATCCAATTTTATATAATCTTAATTTGTTTTCAATTTGTGAAAATTGATACAGTTTTATTATGATTTTTGAGAAAATTATGTAATTTCATTATTTTCGTTAGATGTCTTAAACAAATTACAGATTTTTCATCAAATTAAATTACATTCAAACAAAGTATTATTATTAACAACTTTATTTTTGACGAAGAATTCTTGATCCATTTTGAAAAATTTAACAAAAATATTAAATTGCATTAATTTTTCACAAATTAGAATCAAATTGTATAAATTTGCACAAATCGAAACCAAATTAAAATAAAAAAATTGGAAGACTAACTTAACATTTTTAGACAAAAACAAAGATTAAATGAGTAATTAAACTAACATTTTTTATACAAAAAATAGAAGATAATAGATAAAAAAGTGTTTAATTATTATTTTAATCCTATATTTTGGGTTTTAATTCATTTTAGTTTCTATATTTGTTTTGGTTTAATTAAGTTCCATCATGGGTTAAATAAATTCAATTGGATCATTTCCCTTGTAGATTGTTATATATCAAAAGGATGGTGAGATGGTTATTTGTAACATACACACACACACACACACACACACACACACACACACACACACATATATATATATATATATATATATATATATATATATATATTTTGAAATATTTGAAGTACTTCAATCTTTATACAAAAAGATATGTACAAAGTTCTCTAACATAAGGTCTTCATATAAATCATTATTTGGATCTTAACATATACGATTCAAATATCTCCACATAAAACCATCCAATCTAGATTTTATACATGCAAATACTCATTCTAAACCGAGGGTGGTAACAATTTATCCTTGAGATATTATCTAAGTCTACCTTTCCATCTTATATGACTACTTTTGCTTCCTACACTTGCACACCAATGTACGTAATGCATTAGGATCGGTCATCAAAGTGGCTTGCTTTCCAAATTAGGATAACTCCTACTGCACTTTGACTGAGATAACACTTGGTGACTCATTACATTTTTGTAACAATGAACAACTTTTGTTTCCTCCATCTTCCAATTCATCCTTTGTATGTAAATCCACTTACAAACAAAATAATAAACATGGACTATAGGTATTAAAATCAGTCCCACATACACCAATTCGAAAAGGAGAAACTTACCTTTGTACTTTTATGTTTCAGCCATGCCCACACTATTAATTGAGATGTGCTAACTGTTTCTTTTGCATCGAATTTGGCATTCCTTAACACTAAATTGTTCTTATGTTTCCATATACTTAACATGATAGCCATCCACAACCCTTTCTAGATTATATTCTCTTTGTAACTAAGCTCAATTAAGTGAAACCGTTGAAAATTTTCTTGAGCCTAGTTATATTGTGCACTCAAAATCCCTATCCATCTCTTGCACATGTTCCACACTTTGTTGACAACTTTACAGCTAAAAAACAAATGACTTATATACTTTCTTCCTGTCCCCACAAATGGCACAATTATGATTGTTCAATAAAACTCCTCTAAGTCTAAGGTTGACCTTTGTAGGTACACCATTTAACATGACACACCATGCTAAATGAAGTACAACTAGAACACCTTTAACCCTCTATATACTATCAAAGACTATTGATTGTTCTCCAATTGAACTACTTTACGGCTTAGCATATACCAATTTGACACTGTATACCTTATCATCTCCATCCACTCATATATATATATATATATATATATATATATATATATATATATATATATATATATAATCTATGGTGAATCTAAGAAGTTGTAACAAACTTATTCATGTATAAAATAACATCATTTATAAAGTTAAATTATGATATTAAAGTCCTTAAATACAAATCTAAATCATTTTGATTGTGGTATTTTAATGTCATAAATGATCACAAGAAACCATCATCTTTAAATTATATACTTTCTCTTTTCCTGGTTGAATGCAAATAAATAGTTAAAGATTTTTCTTAGACACATTGTTTTATCAAAGCTAAAATTACAACTTACAAACTTAATTATGATAAATTTGAAAATTTTTAGTTGAATTTTTATTAAATCTTTATGATCTATTGAGAATTTTTCCATTGTTATATTTGTCTGTTACGTGTGTAACATGACAATTATATTGCACTGTCTTTTAAAAGTTTTAACAGGTCTATCTTTTAAAAGTACATAAAATTTAACTTTAGAACAATTGATGAAATATGGAGAGAGAAAAAACACTTCAATTATAGATTATATGAAAAAAAAATTAATGAGTTTGATATTAGTATTTTTAAAAATATCTTGATTTATTTACTATTAACTTTAAGAAAATTTATTGGGTTTTAAAAAAAAAAAACTAAAATTACCTTTTCTTAATCAAATTCATCTGGATATAAATATCGGATTAAATTAATATTTTTGAGGTTATTAGTTATCTCTTTTGTTGATTTATATTCTTAATTTTTTTGAAAGTATATGTAATTTATTCACGACCATTCTGAGACAACAAAAACGACGACGTGTTTGGTCTGTGCAAGGCGTTATCGTCTTGCTTGGGGTTTGGGGGTTTATCTGCAATCTCAGTTAAACAGATTTCACTGAAATTGAGGTTTCATTTCTCACTTTCCATACACAGTTCAGCAAAAAAGCTTCATTGAACTAAACCATGACCTCGTCACTTATTTCTTTGTAACCTTGTTTTTCATCCATGGACATTCTCAAAATTTCAAACCCTGCCAACTTTTCAATCCCTTATTTCTGCCACCCCAAAACCCTAAAGCCCAAATTCCCACCAAACTATAACAAACCCGCATCCCCATTTCGCAGAACCCCATTCTCACTCTACCTGTCACGCTCTACGGCCGTAAAATTTCAAACTTGGGCGCATTCCGGCCGCCCCACCAAGCGCCGCAACTCCCTGAGGAAGAAGCTCCTCCGTGATCACAAGGTAATCCCTAATCAGATTCCCAACGACCCTCTTTCTGTTTCTGGTAATGACGTTGAAGAGAGTGGTGGAGGGGTTCAGGGGGATTCCGTTGTTGACAGTGTGGTTGAAGCTGAAAAATCAAAGTCCAAGCTTTTGGGTGAATCTGTTTTGTGGGATAAGTTGGAGAGTTGGGTTGACCAGTACAAGAGAGATATTGAGTATTGGGGGGTAGGGTCTGGTCCTGTGTTCACTGTTTATGAAGATTCCCTTGGAGGTGTCAAGAGGGTGTTTGTTGATGAAGAAGAGATTTTGAAAAGAAGCAAGGTTAGGAGGGATGTAATTGGGGACTTCCCTGAAGTAAGAAGTAAAATTTTGAATGCTAAGAACATGGCAAGGGAGATGGAGAGTGGGAACAATGTGATTGCAAGGAATAGTTCTGTGGCTAAGTTTGTGGTTCATGGTAAGGAGGGGGGTGGTTTTGTTAAGGCTGTCCAAGGTTTTGTTGCGAAGCCTCAATTGCTTCCTAGGCTTTCCAGGGTTGGGAGGTTTGTGTTATATGTGTTGGTTGTTATGTGGGTGGTGAAGAAGTTATTTGCTTTTGGAGAAGGAGATAAGGAGGTGGAGTATACAGCACTGGAGAAGGAAATGATGAGGAGGAAGGTGAAGGCGAGAAAGGAGAAAGAAAAGTTGATGAAGGGTGCTGTTGAAGTTATTGTTGAACCTTCGGAGACACCGGTGGTGGACATAAAAAGGCCTAAGTTAGATAAGGAACAACTAAGGAATAATATTTTGAAAGCTAAGGGATCTTCTGATAAACTGGTAGTAGGTGATTCGTCTGATAAAATAAAAAAAACTATATCCATGGAGATGGATTATAAAGTTCAAGAAATAAAAGAAATGGCTAGGCAGGCACGGAAAATTGAGGGAAGAGACAATGTTGTAGTTAACAAGGATTTGGAAATGGACGACTCGGTGATTGGGAAATCATCTGATGATAATGAATTCATAAAAAGGAAGAGCGAACAAGATGACAACTTAAGTGATAATCAAATTGAAGTTATGAGGGAAACGGCAGATAGTAATGCCATTCTGCAATCAACTTCTATTGATGTCCCAGAGAACATTGATAATTCAGTCCTGCATGAGGTAGTTCCTGCAGATGAAGATAGTGTACATGCTTCGGATGTCATAGTTTCTGGTGATAAGGAAACCAAGAAACAAGAAATAGAATTTTCTGAAAATAATGTGCACCTGAAGGATAAAGAAAATGACAATCCCTTAGGTACTCGTATTAATGGCTCATCTATGACAAATGAAAATTCTGTGAAGAAGAAACGCAGGATCATACGGTCTGTTAAGGAAGCCAGGGATTATCTTTCGTCAAAACATGACAAACAGAATCCCAGTGCTGGCGCCGTATCTAAACTAGATTCCGTGAAAGAAACTATTACTGATTTGAAGTCTTCAAGTGTTATTGATTTTAAGGACCAGAAAAGCCAGAACTTGAAGATGAACACAACTGGATCAAGAAGTGACACATCGAATGGAACATTGAATTCTAAGCCTGTTATAAATGATCATGGAACATTGGATTCTAAGTCTTCAAGTGTCATTGATTTTACGGATCAGAAGAGCCAGAACTTGAAGATGAACACAACTGGATCAAGAAGTGACACATTGAATGGAACATTGGATTCTAAGCCTGTAATAAATGATCATGGAACATTGGATTCTAAGTCTTCAAGCGTTAATGATTTTACGGACCAGAAGAGCCAGAACTTGAAGAGGAACACAACTGAATCAAGATGTGACACATTGAATGGAAGATTGGATTCTAAGCCTGTAATAAATGATCATGAGGATTCTGCTCTGAACGATAAGGAAATCCCAATAAAGAATGACTACAAAGATTCTGGGGTTGAACCTGGCGCAGGAAACCATCAAAAGTCTGTGACCACTTTTGAAAGTGGAGTTAATGGCACTAGTACAACAAATGGGAAACCAGAAAACTGGCCAGAGAAAAGCCTTCTCGAAGTTGAGCAAATCATTAGTGATGGTTTAAATGGATTATCAGATTCTAAGCCTTCCACAAAACCTATTGAAGATTCTAATCCAAAGAATAAGGAATTTAGCCCAATGAAGGATGACACCACTTTAGACCATAAAACCAACAGCATCAGTACAGAGACAAGGCTACCTTTAATGCCAGAGAATGGTACTTTAAATGGATTATCAGATTCTAAGCCTGCCACAAATCCTATTGAAGTTTCTGATCAGAAGAATAAGGAATTAGGCACAACAGAGGATGACTACCTCAAAGTTTCTGGTGTTGAACCTGAAATAAGAAACCATCTTAATTCAGGTACCACTTTAGATGATGAAGTTAATGACATTAGTACAGAGACAAAGGTGTCTGAAAAGACTGAAAACTGGCTTGAGAAAAACTTCCATGAAGTTGAGCCCATAGTGAAGCAAATTAGAGCAGGATTTAGAAATAACTACATGGCTGCAAAAGAGGGAGTCGATCAACCTCTAGATATACCCACTGAGATGGAATCACTTAGAGGTGTTGGAGATGGTGGAGAACTTGACTGGATGCAAGATGATCATCTTAGAGATATAGTCTTTCGAGTCCGCGAGAATGAGCTGTCTGGAAGGGATCCATTTTATTTGATGAGTGATGAAGATAAGGACACATTTTTCAGAGGTCTTGAAAAAAAAGTGGAGAAAGAAAATATGAAACTTTCTCACGTACATGAATGGCTCCATTCAAATATTGAAAATCTTGATTACGGAGCAGGTAATTTACCTGTTTCTGAAATTATATGATATAGATAATTTGATCAACTTTTTCATTTCTTGGAATGATTTTAGCTACTTCATTTTTGGATTAATATGCTCCTGGAAATTCCCCAAATATATTTACTAGCATTTTCTTCTGAATAAATTTAAACACTATTCTAATAGTTGTCTTTAACTCCTCTAGGTGGCATTAGCATATATGACCCACCGGAGAAAATCATACCACGCTGGAAAGGGCCTGCTGTAGAGAAAATTCCCGAGTTTCTTAATGAATTCCTTGATGAAAGAAAGACAGGTTCCACCAGAAACATGAATTCAGTGAAGAAGGATGAGGGTGGCTTTGCTATAACATCTTCGGATTCCTCTTCAGAAGACAAGTTTGATGGCCCTGCAGCGCCGACCAAGAAGTTGAAAAATCCAAAGACTATTATTGAGGGAAGTGATGGTTCTGTTAAAGCTGGCAAAAAATCAGGGAAGGAATATTGGCAGCACACGAAGAAATGGTCCCAAGGATTTATAGACTCTTACAATGATGAGACAGATCCAGAAGTAAAGTCCATAATGAAGGATATGGGGAAGGATTTGGATCGCTGGATCACTGAAAAAGAAATAAAGGAAGCAGCTGAACTAATGGACAAACTCCCCGATAGGAATAAGAGTTTCATGGAAAAGAAACTCAACAAGGTTAAAAGAGAGATGGAGTTGTTTGGCCCGCAAGCAGTGGTTAGCAAATATCGTGAATATGCAGACGATGACGAGGAAGATTACTTATGGTGGTTAGATCTTCCACACATATTGGTACGTGTATACATCTTGTTCACCAGCACACATGAAATCACAGAATCAGTGGTGTATTTTCTCTGTTTTTCTATCCATTGATGCTGAATTTATTTGATTATTTTCTGTTAGTGTATCGAATTGTACACAGTTGAGGAGGGAGAGCAGAAAGTAGGACTGTATTCGTTGGAGATGGCAGGAGATCTTGAATTAGAACCTAAGCCACATCATGTGATTGCTTTCCAAGATCCTAATGACTGCAAAAACCTTTGTTACATAATTCAGGCTCACATGGAAATGCTGGGAAATGGTCATGCCTTCGTTGTTGCACGACCTCCTAAGGTATTTGTGTGCTCTCACCAATGTTATCTTTATTGTTAAATGGAGGCACCAAATGTGGAATGCCATGGAGGTTTCTGCTAGGAGGAAAGCTTTGGTTTTTAACAAAACTCAATGATGTCGTATGATCCATATTGCAGATCTCACCTAGTAGAACAAGGCTTTGTTGATGTTGTCTTTAGGGTGTAAAATATTTTGATGTTATCTGAACTTGTATTGCATTTCATAGGATGCTTTTCGAGAGGCTAAAGCAAATGGGTTTGGTGTTACCGTCATCAAGAAAGGTGAACTTCAGCTCAATATAGACCAACCACTCGAAGAAGTGGATGAACTGATTACAGAGATTGGCAGCAAAATGTATCATGATATGATGATGAAAGAGCGGTCTGTGGACATTAACACATTAATGAAAGGAGTTTTTGGTTTTAATGATCGCTCCATCAAGAGGTAACTATATTTGCTTTGTAGTTTCACAGTTCTGCAGTGGTGTGAAATACATAACATAAAAGTTTCAAATAAGATTATGGTATGTATCACTATGAATTTTGACATCTCAGCTATGCTGACATCTCAAAGTTCATCACATGAAAATTTATTAAAAAGAAAAAAGAAAATAAAAGAATACAAAATATGAGAAGATTATACCAAATCCATGATAAAAAATTTCATGATTGTGTATAATATATTTATTGATCTCATTTGTATCTTAAAGGTTAAAGAAGAAGTTGAAGAAATCCAGAAAGGGGTGATGGCTCTGAAACTTTCAGCAATTTGACCAGTTGAAGACAGTGAAGAGTCCTCCACCTAAACATTGAACACGAACACAGAAAAACCTTTCACACAATAAGGGATTTTTCTTGCTTCGAGAACAATACTTTTGACCAGATTTTCCTTCTCACGAGGGGATGGAGAGAACACATCATCAGTAAGATGTGGTATCCTACTTCAAAATTCTAGTTTTTGTGTTTTGTTTACCCTAAGCATATATCACAGTTGATTTGTATATATTGAGTAACATATAGTTACCAACTTAGAGCTCCATGTGTAGAAAAAGTAAGAAGTGGGAATTTTGATTTATTTTGGTATTGAAAGTGAAAACCTTTTTTACTACATAGTTTTCTAGGCATGCAAGTGTAGAAGAAAATTTGTTACTCTGTTCACCATTTAATGTCGATAAACTCTTCATATATGTATCTTGGGTTTGGATAGCATGGACTTATAAATGTCTTTTACATTTTTTTTCATGCATTTACTATTCATTGTTTATAATAAAACTTCCTCAATGTTCAGGTGGTGGCTGCGGATCCTTTTTAAAAGCAGAAATGCTGATTAACGTGAAATGATTTCGTCAAAGTTGAATAACTCTGTCAACTTTGCCAACTATGTTTTCTGTCAAAAGCCTATTTATATTTTTCTAATTGTAATTAATATTTTATTTTTAAAATGGCATTGATGCTCGTGTCTCTTCTCATTTGGTGCAGTTTTGTATTTCTGATTTGAAAGCTAGACTGAATGTAGTTTGTGCATACAGCTTTAAGTCCTAATTAATTAAAATTAAATGAAAAAATATTACAAGTTTTTGGACAAATTTTACTTGAACATCTTAATTGATATTCACTATTTCAAGATTACTTGTTTACCACACAATTTTAATTAAAAACTATACATTGTAAGTTTTAAAGACAGTTTAAAAACTTTGAAGAATTGGTTTCTCCAAAATCTCATCTTTGCTGAAAGAGAAAGTCAAAGGAGGAGGCAATTTTCTGAGATTTTAATCTGTTGCATTGTCACTGCCACGATTCCAAGTTCAACCTTACTATCATATCAACGGTTATCCTCCATTTCAATACCTATAAAACATGAATTTAGATTCTCTGCTAATTTTGTGTGTTGTTTTTTAGTATGTTTTTATAATATACTGATTATAATATACTGATTATCACTAATTTTAATGTTTTAAAATATATTAAAAAATATTTAAAATATTAATATAATGTATTTTTAATGTCTAGTAAAGGATAGTACTAAAAAAATTAATAGAGAATTTAAACTCATTAAACAATCGTTCACAAAAAAATGTTTTCTAAATTAATTTTGAAAAGTTCTTTACCCTGAATTTTTAAATTCCTTTTCAATTTATTCATAAATTAATTTTAACTCATGAATTTTTTTAACTTTTCTCTTGAAAGTTTTTGTTGAAAAATTTGTTCGAGCAAATGTTTGCAATATGCTTTAAGAGAGTTTTGCATTTCAATGATGAAAAGGGTGGAAAATGATTTCATATCTTTGATCCAGAGATGTACTTTAACACCTCTCAGTTTCAAAAAATTATTATATAATATGAATCACCACATTTGTATGCAAAATTGGCATTATTAAGAAAATTGTAATAATATCACTAGGTTCATATGATTTCTTCTCTTTGAATTCCACACTAACATCAACTAATATTATTTTTAGTTGATATTGGTATAATTGATTTTCAATAAAAATGTAAATCAGTATTGTTTCTCAACTAATATTTTGCTTGACTTACATAGATAAAACTATTCTTCAGCTAATATCAACTGAGATTTTTTATGATATGGAAACTACTTTTTGATTTATCTCACTCAACTTTTATATTTACTATTTATGCAAATTATTTTCTAATTACATAATTAGGATTATTTATCCACTATGTATTAAAAGTATTTCTTGATTAATATTTGTCAAAGTTTTTTCAACTAATATTGGTAAAGCTTTTTGGTAGATGTCTCACAAAATATTTTTCTTTATAGAAGTTTGTAATCATTATTTGTTTTGTAGATGTATCTAAGATTGAAGTGATAATTTTTGTATTTAATGGTAATTGAAATACTTTATTCAAACAAGAAAAAAAAAACTAATAAATTGTAATAAAATTATCAAAATAAAACATTTTAAAAATTAAATAATTTGAAATGAAAACTTCAATATACTTAAGTTTTCTATAAATTATAAAACTCTATCCAATCAGAAGCAAGGTGAAACTATAAAGTCAAAAAAAAGGAAAAGGATTTATAGAAGTGAAGAGGTAAATTTCAATGAAAGAATTTGTGAAATGCCGGGAAATACTAGAAGTCAAGACCTAGGAAGTCATACTTGAAATAATGTAAAAACAACCATTTGAGCTATAGATATGTACTAAAAAACAATTATACAAGACATTACTTATATACCAACTTCTATGACAGAATCTCATCAAGGTGCTGGTCCATGATTTCAGATACAGCATCCAGAAATGTTTCTTCACTCGTGCCAGGAAGAACAGAATCCAGAGCTGCCTTTACAATTCCCTCAATCACAGACTCCTTGTTCAAGGATTCCCTGCACATAAGGCTTCCAATGCCAAAAGGGGTCATTCCTCTCTCCACTCCTTTCTTCAGAAGCATGGTTGAGATTTGAAGGGTGCGTGCACATTCTACTGGCAGATTCCATCCATGAAACTTCAAAAGGGCAATGTCTTCATCGGCATTCAGTGACCTTATATAATCAATGATCTCAGGGGAGTATGGTTGGCGTGCTTGGGGCCAATAAAGCCATTCAAAGGTACAATCTTCAAACTGTTGGAATGCCAAAAACATATCAAGTAACTGGCTTGAAGTATAGACAAAGATTCAAGGGAGAATCAGCACAAAATAGAATTTGAATTCTCTACCGGATTTTCCAGTATCGTTCTTCTGTTGTGCATTCGAAATGGACAAAATATATTATAAAGAACTTTAATGTTTAGTAGAGGACAACACCAAAAAATCAGGAAGAGAATCTGTACTCCACAAAATATCACTAACAAGAAAAAAAGAAGAGAATATAATATAACATTTTTCAAAACTTGTAACATCACAGCCTTGGGAGAGGTCAGCTACATGAATCAGGCTTCTTTCAAAACAGGTTGTGATTGCACCAAGAGAATAATGTTTCCCACTTCTCAAAATAACAACTTTTTATGAAATGAACATAGTAGTTGAGAAGAATAGCACCTGAAAAGGCATATCCTTCTGACATGCTAGGAAAAAAATATAGAGCAGCACAGTTCATTAAAAAAGAAAAGAAACAAAAACAATGTACTCTAAAAATAACCCCAGCCAAATAAAGCACCATAAGAGTTCTGCAATCTGTAAACAAATCATTTACCACCAGAAACCAAGCAGGAGAAAACCCAAGTTTAAGCATTTCACACCAAGAGCACTATAAAGCACCATAAGATGCATTAAGAGAGAACAATTGAGAAAACAAAACAACTGAACTGAACAATAAAAATAAGGTGCTTACACTAGTGGGCAAGCAGTATCCATGATCAATTGGAATCAACACAGCCTGGCCATTTTCCTCCTCTTTGCCGATCAAAATATTGCCAGCATGTCTATCTGCATTTGCGAGCCTCATGTCCAGAACAGTAATTTTATGCACTTCCTTCACTGGAAAAGCCCCAGGACCCATATCCTCGCAGCTTCCATTGTTCTCCATGAACATTTGCAAGGAGCCAAGCTTAGTAGTCAATTCCCCAGGATGGTTAAATCCTTCATGCAAGCACTTAACCATAACAGTTGGAGGAACCCCAGCAAAGCCCTTCTGGTCACCAAATAATGATCGATGACCACTCATTGGATGGTCCAAAATATAAGCTGCAACTTCCCTGAACGCTCCCTGACCAACTCTAGTACCTTTCTTTAAGCCTTCACCATCTGCTGAGAAAGGTAAACCTCTAGGGTTATTCACAGCCATTGGCTCTTCATCAATGGGCTTGAAAACAGATACATAGTTTTGCCCGGTTGAATCAAGCATAAAGTAAGCTCCCCCTGTACCCTCTGCAGATCTGATTGGATAATTTCCACTGTTTAGTCCTTCGTATGTCATGTTTATCATATTCCAAACCTCTGAAGCCAATTCAATTTTCTTATTAACAATGACAGGCTCCAAAAGATCTCTATCAAGAGCCTTCCTCGGCACACTTGGCTCGATGGCTGCATCCTCCCTTCCCTCCTCTTCTTTACTAACATCACGTTCTCTCCTACAATTATTTTCACTAACATCGTAATCTTCTGTACCATTCAACTCCTTCACATTGACCGACAACTCATCTTGTCCTGTCCTAACTTCTGCATATTTCACTCTAACAAAAAGATGAATCACTGCATCATTATATTTACTACAGATATCATCAATAACCCTCTGATCTTCAAGCAGCTCCCCGTTACACACAACCTCCTGATGTTCAGGATCAGCAAAGCGCTTCTCCTTTTTTGCAATCTGCTGCTTAACATACCCAACATCTCTGCATCTCTCCACCTGAAAGGTAAAGTCTTTTCCAGAAGAGGTTCTCACACTGATTGTCTGGAGATCCGACAGCCTAATCACCAAATGCAAAACATTTCCTTCAGTAACCCCATAGTCCTTCAGCAGGGAATTGCTCCGAGCTAGCTCTCGTCCATCACAAACCAACTTTTGTTTGTTTGTCAATGAAGGAAGCCCCTCAGCCTTTTGGATTTTGAGTTTCACGGACTCAATGGTATCGTATGGAAGGACTCGCATCGGAGTCAAGGATCCAGAATGGGAGAGAAATATGAAAATAAACTCATGATCCAATGACAAGTGCAGTGGAGTATGGTATCCATTTGAAGACAGTAACAGTTCCCTTGGAACAGGGTTAAGGATGGTGACACCAGCAGAAGACATTTCTAATGTTGATTAAGGCAATGAAAAAACCAAAGGTCGAGGCTTTCACCTAAGCCTGAACCCTAATTTCTACAAATTTTACAATGAAAACACAGCCATTGGATTTATACAATTACAGCTGCCTGGGTGTGAAATGACACACAAACCACCTACCCAGATGATCAAACACGCTCAAAGTGAAACTTTAACAACGTATGGACACAACAAGGAACAATTTTTCGTTAGAAATGATGAAAAATTCCAGACCCAAGCCCTAATTTCCCATCATTTCCCCACCCAAACCTAGAATCAAGCCACCCAGCGGAGAAAAGCTCTAGGATTTGGATCCAATCACAAAAGGGCCAGAACCAATTGCTATAAAGTGGAAAGGAGATTCTTACCCTGGGGAAGCAGAAGCAGAGGCAGCAGAAAGTTTGAACCTTTGACACGAATAATGCAAAATAAAATATTGGGGCGGTTTTCTTAATGCGAGTTGTGGGAAGAGTTTTCTATTCAATACTCGAGAAAGTAGGGAGGGGTTGTTATGTTATTGTTGACTCTGACCAAAAACGAGAAACACAAATGAGAGATAGAAAGAGAAAGAGAAAGAGAAATGGATTGAAGAACAAGAAAGACGCGCGTATACGTATGGTGCAGAACTACTAGTATACAGCTTTTGGCGTAAGAAAACATCAAAAGAAAAGGACTTATACTATATACCGTACACGTATACGTATATCTAGGTAACCTTTTTATTTGGAATTTTCTTTTTGCCCTGTTCTTTCGCACACAAAAAGCGATTATGTACTTTCGGAGAAGCCCGTTGCATAGAGAATGGAGTGGCTTTGTCTCTTACATGCACACACTTTTGGACAACAAACAATATAAAATATTAACATAAAAAGGTTAACGTTAGCAGTGAGAGCAGATGATAGTGACAGGAATGGTTTTTTACTGTTCATGATGTTACCACTGTCATGTCACTCACGCGCCCCTCTCCTTAACGGTCGATAGTATTTTGAAGATGGAGCCTACAGGGTTTTCTTTATTCTTTTCAATGATTCATGTGTATAAACTTTTGTATAATAACTTTCAAAAATTATGTAAAAGAATTTTTACAATTAGTTTTAACTCAGAATTTATATATATATATATATATATATATATATATATATAAATCTTTATTGAAAATATGGTCTTTATTATAAATTAAATATATTGAAATTTTGTTATTTTTTATTTTTTATTACTCAATTTAATTAAAATTCTTTTATTATAAATTTTGTGATAAAATAATAAAATTATCTATAAAATACAAATTTTCATTTTCAAAATTGACAATATTTTTCGTTATTAATTAACAAATTGTTATTTCAAGCATTTAATTCACTTGTTATCTTCAAATACTTTAATGGATGCATTTTTAGTTTAAAGTGGCAGTAAATATTCCAATTGAAAAAAATACGCACTTGTGGATACTATTATAAGTCAAAAGGGAAGTTTTTTTTTTTTTTTTAAAAAAAAAAAAAATAGATGAGAATAAGTATTTTGTTATTCAAGTTATAAATAAATATTATATGTTACGTTTAATGATCTCTTTATTATACTTAGATGAATGGACAATGAGGAAAGATGATATAATATTTAAAAGATCTATTAAAGATCGATGTAAGTTCATGAAATTAAGAAAAAATATTCTTAACATAGAAATGCAAGTTTATGGAAACAGTATTTAATTCTTGTACATAAATAAAAATACACCAGTTTAATAAAAATAATTGTTTTGTTATACTAAAAACCTCATTAACTATTTTTGAATAATAAATAAACAACAACAAAAAAAGACATTCCAATCAAGACATATCAATCAAGAACTTCACCTTACAAGCAAAGGATAACTCATGTTATGAAGTTTAAATGTTCATTAAATAAGGTATACATGTTTTTTGGCAATAATGATTCTTTCCCTCATATTTAAATTTTCAACAAATTTATCATTTTTTCTAATCATCTTCTTTATTAGCCATGATTTGAGTTTTATATATATATATATATATATATATTATTTTTTTTTCTACTGTTATCTAACTCTTGTGATTGTACTTAAGAGGATTGAGTAATGCATATATAGTACTTCAATTAAACTTTATTAACTAGGTTTAAATATGACCTTCTTTTGGAACATTTATGATGAAGAATTATCCCCATCAACCCTTTTCGTATGTATTTTTCATTTTTTTTTTCATGTAGATTATTTTAAGTTTTAGGTTATAAATGTCAATCTTATCTTCAATTTATTGAACCTTAACTTTAATTTCTACCTTCGAAATTAAAATATAGTCTTCAAATTTATTGGTAGTTTCCATATGCAAATGTTGATTTATCACATTCCAATTTTCATATTATATATAAAACATCTGTTATGTTTTTTGTTTCCTTTTCACGTAGTACTTAATTTTATATTTAATTAGGTTTTTTATTCCAGAAATTTAAGCTACTTTAACTTTTGTTTCCGTAGATAAAATCTTGTGGATTACAACTTGCAAAATCCCAAGATACTTTTAATCTAATTTAGCGAAACTCAATTTAATAGTATTATGCATCATTAGTGTTACCTTTCCGTTGTGTATTCAGTTATTATATCACAACTATTTTATCTCAAGATTTCATGATAAAAAAAAGGGGTTGTTTCTTTTTATTGCTTAATTAGTCAATAAAAATATTACATTTATTAAGGGATGTATACTCAATGTATATTCACGGAGGTTTCAAATAGTAAAAAAGGAAGGAATGAATTTTCCTTCCAAGTACGATGGCCATTTTACATATAGGCATAAAAAAAAAATGATTTGTTTCATGATTTATTTAGACATCTTATATTGATGTTGTCAGAAATAAAATGTTGTCAGATTAAAGATATTATGCTATATATTTTCCTTAATTAGCATAAATCTTGGTTTGCACGGTTAGATTAATGATTTTACCACTCAATTAACATTAGGAATTCAAGTGTGAGTCTAAGTTCCACATTGACCAGAAATGAGAAAGTAGAACACCATATAAGGATCAAGACCCATAAACTCATTGCCTTAAGGTTTTGGGTTGAGAGTGATGTCAATTATATAGTTATAAGACTTTTCCGTAACTCACCTAATGATAATTCTCTGACAACAGTGTCACAACTACAGTTATGTTAATAGAGTCTTTTGTTCTATAAGTTCAACTTACATTGCTTAACTACAAAAATTTTATATATTAGCTATGGAAAATTTCGTAGCTAAACTATTTTGCGACAGATTAACTATCAAATTGCTAGAGAATTTTCCGTAGCTAATTAGAGAGGGATCAAATCCGTAGCTAATTTGTAGCTAATTCATAGCTAATCCCTCTCTATTCCCTTCTAATTGAAGTAGAAAAGCTTTACAATTTCTAGCTAATTCGTAGCTAATCCCTCTCTATTCCATCTTTAATTGAAGTGAAAAAGTTTTAAAATTTCTAGCTAATCCGTAACTAATCTGTCGTAATTTTGTTATCGCTAATCCGTAGCAAATCTGTCGCAATTCTATTTTCGCTAATCCGTAGTTAATCTGTCGCAATTCTATTGTCGCTAATCCGTAGCTAATCTGTCGCAATTCTGTTGTCGCTAATTTGTAGCTAATTTGTCGCAATTTTGTTCTCGCTAATACGTAGCTAATCTGTCGCGATTTTTTTCTTGCTAATCTGTCGTAATTTTTCCTTCACTAATATGTATCTAATCTGTAACTAATTTGTTACAATTTTTTTCTCGTTAATCCGTAGCTAATTTGTCACAATTCTTTTATCACTAATTTGTATCACAATTGATTAGTTAATTTATTGTAATTCTATTAATCTCCTACAAATATTATTTTGTTAATTGTAATCCCTTATCTCGTATTCTGTATCAAAATTAAAACATGCATAAATAATATAAGTTTAGAGGAAAAATATACATGATCTATTATAGAAACCAAAGACTTCCATCACTTATATGTTCATTATCATCCTTCAAGCACACCACCAAACCTTTGCTTTCTGTAATAGATCACTTATCTGTTCATTATCATCCTTCCATCACTTTCAGAAGAAGGAATATTTTTAACACTTGATTCATCTTGATCAATGGTTGTTGCTGAGATGTCAAGAACAACAATATCATAGGAAAATGATTCATAAATGTTCCAATTAAATAGCATTTATAGTAAATAACCATTTTAAAAGGAAAAATAAAAATATTAGCAGACTGGAATAAATTAAGTCAGTTTCTCTGCAGCACAGAAAAGAGATAGTGTGTTGCAACTTCTCAGCAACTTCCTGTTTTCTATGTTGAAGTAACAAAAGGAATTCTAGCAGTAACTCCTTATCCTTTATCCTTTGTCTCAGCTCTATCGTTGCTTCACGTTCTTTCATGTCATCTCTTTGTTCATTAAGGAACTCACTCTGCAACAACT